>ENA-OREN01003390-OREN01003390.1-marine-metagenome-genome-assembly--contig:-NODE-3390-length-14897-cov-4.135425_pt1 | contig 14897 bp, 32 predicted proteins | sample MGYA00248624_ERZ508555 | MGnify/ENA primary metagenome ERZ508555 (study PRJEB26222, sample SAMN06267773) | marine metagenome | isolation source: Saanich Inlet, British Columbia, Canada | place...
GCCATGCTAAATAGATGCAGAAAACGTGTCATGTGGAATTTCCCAATAAAGACGACATAACCTTTAAATGTGTCTAGTCCTATTATACTTTATGGGAGTTGGAGGAGGATGTAAGGGATTAGAACCAGGAACAAGTCCATATCTCACACATAGTTATTGTAAGACTTGTAGTGAGTGGAGAATAGGTAGACCTCTAAGATGTCCTGAATGTAATATGAGATGTAGATTAAATGTAAGATATAGTAATGGGAGTAAAGTTGGGAACCTGTTGTAACCTGGATTGCTCTCAATGGAGTGCAAGAAGGAGGTTTAGATGTGGCCCATGTAGACATGATTATAAATACAGGTGTTGTGCTTGTAATACGGAAATTCGTACAGCAGGTAAGATATACTGTGATGGTTGTAAGGAGTTTGTTATGATGTTACACTTTAGAAAATCACATGGAGTTGGAGATATGAAATGTATAATGTGTGATGATCCTATGTTTGGAGGTCAAAGGAAGACTTGTAAGGGGGATTGTACTAGAATTTATAGGAATTTGAAAATGCAGGTGTATCAATAATGTGTAAGATGTTATGTGCCAGGCTACGTTCTAGTAGACCTTATCGAGATGCTTACAAAACTCATGTTTATTGTAGTAGATGTAAAGATCCTGAATCAACAGGTAATAGAGGAGACGGTGTTTGGATGAAGATAGAAGACTTGATTAATGAGAAATGTCAATGTTGTGGTTATAGACCAAGATTTAAAAGAAAAGGTAAATGAGTAATGTTAGAGTTTCCCAAGACCATAGGTCAAAGTCTCTCTTTGTTTTTACTCATTGCTCTATCGAGTATTACTCGCTCCATGTCCAAGAGCAGGAACATATACAGTCTAAGAGGGCTACCGTAATCTACTAACTGCTCTTTTCAGAACGAGTGTTTTCGGGTAATCCCTGACGACTATTATGTATAGTATGACCTACTATTTAACTCTTTCGCAATCTACACAATTCCTTTTATGTGTACGATGAAATTGACACTCTTTGGAGATAACCTTCTTTGTCTCTGCTACGACTTTGGTTGGTTGTGTGTAGGTTGGTTTAGATTTCTGTTTTTTATATTCGAACATGATAAAATGATGTTGTCATAGTATATAAGTGTTTTTTGTGTTGTCATAGTATTTAAGTGTTTAACGGTTTTTATTTTTCCTTTTAGTAAAAAACCATTTCGTACGTATAGTTTTGCTAGGCACAACTTTACACCGACCTATATAAAGGTATCTATGAGTGTGACTAGAATCCATACGTATGTATTGAAAAACTAGCTTAACGTATTTTGTATATTCTATATATTTAAACACTTATATATCATAACAGCATAGTATTATTAAGTTCCACGACAATAATCTCTCATCTGATGAGCGAAGCGAATCAAAAAGAATATATACAACACTATCTATCATATAGATATGAACTTTTGGTGTCAATATTGTGACAAGAAAACAAAGGCCACAAATCCTGAGCATAAAAGGGCTAGGCATGAGAACAACACTTGCTATGACTGTCTTTACATTACACAAGACTTTAAACTTGGGATTAAATCCTCCTGGAGTGAATATACATGAGAGATATAAAGTGTAAAGGGTGTGGAGTGTTTATGCCTCCTACTAAGAACAACATAAGAATAGGCAAATGTGAGGACTGTGAACTTGAATAATACATTAGCAATAGTAAGTTTGACTATGATAGCATACTTTATGGGGATATTGGTGGGAAAATATGGATAAGGAAGAAATAACACTAAGGCTACATGAAATACGTATACTAGAGGAGATAGTAAAGATAATGGAAGAAGCAAGAGTAAACAGTATATCCAGGAAGGAACTAGATGATCTTATTATGATGAGAAAGGAGAAGATAAAGATTGACTAAGTGTGGGCAATGTGATAGGCAAGCAATGAACATGGTTACACTAGGCAACGATAAGAGACACTTGTGCAGGAATCACTACGCACAATACATGACTGCTAATGAATCTCATCCTATCGTGTTTACAAAGGCATCAGAATTAGATTGGAGTGAGATGGGCGACAAGCCTGTATGGAAGCAGTTATTAACCAAAGCCGAAAAGAGGACAAGTGAACTTGGATAGCACTACAGGTAATTGGGATTATACATCAAAGTACCCTGATAATATAGGGGATATATGGATGGAGATGTTTAGAGAGTCTCAGAAAGAGAGTAACCAAAAGGCAAGTGAATTATGAGTTTCGAAGAAGAATGGGATAGATTTGTAAAGTACCGTATTGAAGGTATTAGAGAGCCTCCTAAAGAAACAGGGTATCATACGGTTAATCTAAAGCCCAAGACTAGGTTAGCATTACATTATCTTCAAAGGTCTAATGAGAGCGTTGATGATACAGTACAAAGACTGATAAAAGAGAGTAATCAAAAGGATTAAATACCACTATAGCAATAATAAGGTTATGAAACAAAATATAGTATACTGTGACAAGTGTGCTGAAACCATACGTGATGATAACTATCATACTATGTCATTTGATGGTTTACGTGGGCAGACTAGAGTTGTTCATAGAGAGTTATGTCCAGGTTGTGCAGTAGATATAGTAGAACTCTGTAGTAAACTAAAGCCTGAAATTAAGGCTTAACCCCCTTTCTTTTTATATACGCATACTACTTTTCGGAAAATGTTTTTGGCTTTAAAAAACGACTATTTACCCTATATAAGTGTTTCTATGGCGAACTCCCTTTTATATGTGTCGATATGTTTAAGTATGAGTAATGTTTATATACCAGGCCCCATGCCTGAGTGCGTCACTTTACATAGCGTGAAAGGCCTATATAAATCAACCTGAAAATGATTAACCTTATATACTATGTCATGCCTATCCCAATGTTTATATAGGGTATGTTATTTGAGGCCTATATAAAGGGGTACGGGATTTACGCCTGTAGGCACGAATGTTATTAAGAAATGGGTCAAAAGTTAATAAGAGGCCTCAATCTATTAATATATATAGGAAAGTAATTTGTGATATATTACATTATGTCATAAGTATTACATGATGTAAGATATTGATGATTAGTATTGTATATAGTGTTTATGCTCATAGTGTTATTAGTCCTTATCTTACCCTTCTTGATATTGTGGCCTTGTTACCTATGATTACCATTCAGTACCATGCCTATGAGATATACTTAATATCATGTATGTTATACGTATAGTATGAACATGATGAATAGAGAAATATTTAAAGAATATTTCAATGAGGCCTCAATCAGTACCCTAGAGAAAGAATATGCAGTTCATTCATGGTTAGCTGAAAAATACCCTCATGACCAAGCAGCACAAATAGATTATTTAAATTGTAAAGATGCTCTATTTGCTAAATACAACAAGGATTAATATCCTTATTTTTCCTTTTTATTCTATACTGTATTTTAACCCTTTTACTATATCCCTTTATAATACAAATACTAGGCCTATTAATACACTTAATCCAACTAATACGCCTATAGTTTCAAAATTTAATAATTTCCCCACCTTGATTCATACCTATCTGATATAGCATCATTCAAGTAGTCCTCTAAATAATCATCTAAATTCTCATAAGTATAATCCCAGACTAGATTTTTTGGCATCTTATCAATTATCCAAAATACGATAAATTCCTTAATGGTTACTCTATGAAATTTATTAAATAAACGCCTATTTAATCTAAATTTCATCATTATCAGCTCCACAAATACAAGATATTTTTATTCTTGTAGGAAATAGATTGTCATTATAATCTATACATTTTTTTGTATGTCGTTTCATGCGTTTAACTCCTTTTCTTTTTGCTCTTTGATATATTGCATTAATCTAATCGTTTGATTAAAATCTAAACGTTTAACAAATGCGTTTTGTATTTTATCTTGTTTTGACATTATGAGACTTTAACAATATTAGTTAATAAATATGCGTATATGAATCTATATAGTCTATATAGTCTATATAGTGAATACTAATATAATAATATACGTATATCAAACCATGCAACAATTAAAGCATAAAAAAACAATACGTGAGAACTTGACTAAATCTGATTTAAATCAAGTTAATCACATTGAATCAAAGTTTAAAGGTTCCGTGTGTTTAGTTGGTTTAATAAATACTGTCTCAAAATCTAATGTAGGCTATTACCCAATAAATGCCGTATTAGATGAACAGTTTAGTATCTCACGTATTGACGGACAACTAAGCACTATTCCTAGTGTCGTGGGGGGATAAGTTGTCCAATTCCTTTTTTTCTAATCCAATTATTCATAAGTCCAAAGAGGTTAAAGACTATAATTTGGGAAAAACCCATGATGTAAAAGTTAAAGCTAATATTGTAATGCCTATTCTTGCAGAATCAATTTATAAAAATCCACTAAGTAGTATTAGAGAGTTATATAATAATGAAAAAACAGCATGTTACAAAGCTAGGAAATTAGGCTTAAAGAATCAACGAATAGAGATTAAGATTAATACAGAAACCAGGGATTTAACCATTCAAGGATTTAATTCAATAGGTATATCAAAAAGCGTATTTAATGATATTATCTTAAATGTTGGTGTAAGTGGTAATAATTCCCAAGACTCAATAGGTATGTTTGGATTAGGCCTTTATTCCTATTCTCTATTAAGTGAAAACTGTATTATTTCCACTAAATCCCTTGAGGATAAGGAAATTAAAACTTATTTGGGTAAAAGTGCTTTAAATTTTGAGGAAATAGAAAATCAGGAAGAATTAAAAGAGTATGGCACAAAATTTTATTTAAACCTTAAAGATAATTTAGAGTTTGAGGATATTATAAATAAGATTAAAGAAATTGTTCAATTTTCAGATATTCCAACTATATTAATCGTTGATGATTTAGAGCATAGTTTAATTCAATATGATGATATTTTCGATTATTTCAACAAGGCCATAAATCATTCGTGGAATAGTCAAGAATCTATAGTTTATAATTTTGTTAAAACTGACGACTATGATATTATTTATTATAAAAAAGAAGGTAAATCAAATCGGGGTTATAATGGGAATGAATCCTTATTATTATTATTAAATACGCCTATTCAATACTATAAGACATTTTATAATTTTGAGTATATTGTTAATATCAAGAATGAAAAACTATTTACGCCTAATCCCTCAAGAGACTTTTTTTCTGATGAAGTAAAATTAATAATTGATGATTTAATAGAGTCTAAATTTACAGAATTTGAAGGTACTGATAAGATTCATTCCAATATCAAAGAATGGTATAAGGACGATTTAAAATGGTTTAATTTTGAATTTGGAACTAATGAAGATATTATATCTAGTTGGTATTTGAAGTGTAAAGATGTTAAAAAACCACGTAAAAAAAGAGAATCGGATTTATCACAAATTTTACCTGATGAAATGCCTAATGAGTTTTTATTTAATGTAAATTGGGATAAAAGGATATATGATAAAATGACAAAAGATAATAAATTTATTGTTTTTATTAGTGAGTCTAATGTTGAACATTATAAGAAAATAGGCTTTAAAGAGTATAAATTAAGTAAAAAGGAAATTATAGCAAAATCTAAAACTCAAGCTAGTAAGAAATTAACCAAATCTTTTAAATTTCACACAAAAAGAGATTCTCAAGATTTACCCACAAAATATGTGATTAAAACTAGCGACTTAAATAAAGATAAATGGAATTTGCGATATAGTGGTTTTAATAGTGATGTATCTTTAATTACACACAATGCAGATTATAAAGAGTGTTTATTAAAAGATGATGTATCCACAATATTAGAAAACACAATATTTACCACTTCAAAAGGCATTAAAGACTTAGGGTTTATTGAGGAAAATTTATCTAATATTGAATTTATAGATACTAGTGTTACTTTAACTAATCAAGTAGGTTTAATGCTGCCTCATAATAATATTCTAGTTTTGGCAAATCCTGATATTATGGCCTTTATTTGCCTAATTTATGATAAAAATATTCAACCGTCAAATCATTATAAAACACATTATGTTTATTTTAAATCAATCTTTGAAGGAACTAAATTAAATATACTTGAATCAATAGATAACAAATATGATTATAAACAAAATACAGAATTTTATTATAATATGAAATATCTTAGGGATAATTTACCATGATTATTAATAGTGATTATAAAACCTTAACAATTTTATATAATAATAAGATAATATTTAGACAGCTCAACGAATATAATTTATTAAAATATGACTCTTTTAATGGTAATAGAATTATGGTTAAACTTAATTCAAATTGTGAAGTTTTAGAGACTTTCAATAATGGTATTTTTAATGTAAAACATGGTAAAACCAAAATGCAATTAAGAGATAAAAATGAAATTGCCAAACGTTTAATCTTTTGTATGGAAAATAAAACCACTAATCCAATTAAAGAATTGATGCTAAAAAATCAAGCAAAAACAGTAAATAAGGATTATTTGATTAATGCGTTAAAACCATATTATGATAAGATTAAATTTACTGATGAATCAATTATTATCAATGATGTGTTTAAAGTGGATAATAATGGGCAAGCTTATAAAAAATCAAAATCAAAATGGTCTAGTTTGTGCATAGTTGTTAGTGATTTTAACCATGAGATAATTAAAACTGATTTAGGCACATTAAGAATTAATTTTAAGACATTAGAGATTTTATACAAAACACTATTTCTATTATTTCCTAATGTTAAAGATACGGTTTTCATGAATCAACTAAGTACGGAACTAAAATCAAAACTTTGAAACATTTATCTTTAAACTCTAAGGGTTTAACTACTTTTGATTTAAGTAGGCAAGACTCAAAATGCCAAGAAAACTGTAATGTGTCAAACGTTTGTTATATTAACAACAATTTACAAGATAAGATGAATAAGAAATACAAGGATAAAATGAAACGTAACTATAGATTAATTAATTCTGCAAAATTTGTTAAAGAGTTATCAAAAGAGATAAGATATAATAATAAACATAGAGTACGCTTATTTTCTAATGGGGATTTATCATCTAATCAAAAGACGGGCCTTAAACAGATTGATAACATATGCAAATTAGCCAAATTAAATCCATTTAATAGATTTTGGATAACTACACGCAATTTTAATGTTATTTACGAATATTTCAATAAACATAAACATAAAAAACCAGATAATTGTAATTTTATGTTATCTGTAGATAAGACATTAAACGAATTTATTAAATCATTTTGTTTAAGTCATAAAATACAGTTATCAATGATTACAGATAAGCACAATAAAGCAAATTGTAAAAGCTCAAAGAATGGTAAAAGTTGCATAGATAATAATTGTGATGATTGTTTTTATTACTCAACTAAAACACGATATTGGAAAATTCACGGTAAGGGAAATAAAGAAAAATGGACACAATAGGCACGACATTAAAAGAAGCTCGAATTTTAATTAAAATACAAAGTATTCAATCTTTGATAATTCAAGGTAAAAACCAAGAAGCTCTAAAAGAAATTGAATTTATTAGAATGTTATTAGAATGAAGACTTTAAGAAAATAAAAAAATTAAGCCTTTTTTAACAAGGCGTTTAATTCTCTACGTTTGTTATGCCTACATAGATAATTTGAAATATCCGTACCATTTTTAAACTTCATAATTTTTCCACTAAATTTATTTTTTAGTTTCATCTTATTGTATTTTGGAACTAAGGTACTAAGGTATTTGTTTTCTTTCATATATTGTTTTGAACATTTATTACACCATTTTGAATGATAAAAGCCAGAATTTTCCAGTTTTTGATTAACCTCAACTATTGTTAAGGTTTTACAATTTCTAAAACCACAATATCTTTTTTCTTCCATAATTACTATACGCATATTTTGTTAATAAGTAATTACCTACAAATAATGGGGTTAATCGTATGTTTTGAAATAAATCAAAAAAATACTAAGTCGTATAAACATTTATAAGACCAAAACACCCTATAGGGTTATGAATCGAGTATATAAAGACCAGAAAAACAGGTGTTTAAATACGTTTTTCGTTTTAAATACTAAATTCATGGGAGATAAAAAAATAATTAAATTTTCTTAAGTCGTAAAAGTTATGTAAATTACCATAGAGTACGGTACGAGTATATAAGGCGTACCGTACAGTACCGTAATTTACCTTTTGATATATAAGGTTTTCCCCTATATATATGTTTCGATTCCTGAGAAAACCTGTTGGTGTTAGATGGTACGTAGAAATTTTTCATGTGTGTGACGTTACCACGTAGTATCTTTACATTTTCCATTAAGACACTTTCCAGGTACCCCCCCCTCTTTTTTTTGACCATATTTCTTAGTATCATCCCTATGTTTTATCACTATTTGTCCTGTTATGTTTGATGTGTATGCTACCATGTTATCCTCCAGGTTATGTCTTAGATATGTATTGGCTCCTACTGCACAGTTCTTCCCTATGTGTACCCCTTGATGTATCACAGCATTACTCCAAATTTCACTATTATCATCTATATACACAGAGCCTAGTATGGTAGCGTGAGCTCCTATTATTACATTTTCGCCTATCACACAGTTATGGCTAATATGTGCATGATTGTCAATCTTTGAGCCACCGTTGACCACCGTGTCTCTCCACCGACCTTTATCAATGGATACGTGTGATCCTATCCATACGTTCTCCTTTATGATAACAGAGTATTGATGTTCAGTATGTATTAGTTTATTGTCTGCATCTCTGATAAAGTTAAAGCCATCATCTCCTATTGCACAGTATTGTCCTATGACTACACTATTGTGAATACTAGGAAGATTCAAATTTCTCTTTCTTCTTTAAGTGTGCGTGTCTTAATGTTAATAATACTTCAAGTTGGCTAAGATAATATTGTTTGCCATGTTGTTCAAATACATCTGAATCATCAAAGTTAGTATAACGTTCAATCTTTTCTATATCCTCTCTAATATCATCTAATGTCCTTAATGTCTCCCCTAGATTACTTAAATCGTTAGTCATTGTTTGCTACCATCTGGTTCTACAAATGCGTTCTTACCTATTAAACCTTTTGTCTGTCTGATTAATTGTTCCTTGTATGTCTCTATTATTTCTCCTGTATCCTCACATATCTTTACATACACACCATCTATACCATTACATTTACTACAACAATGCTTTTCTCCTGGTTTATACTTTGTCATGTCCTTTCCATTTCCTCAAGCATATTCTGGGCCACTCCATACATTCTTTACAATCACATCTACGTCTATCAGTCTTTGGTCTAGTCATTTACTCTCCACTTTCTTGAGGATTTCTTTGATATTCCTTAACTCTTGTTTAGTATAAAAATTATAATCTTCTTGATTCATATCTAATATTTTATCAATTCCTAAATTAATCTCATCTATTACTGCTTTGAGTTTCCAATTACTTGCCCATAATTCTTCATACTTTATATCACATTCCTTACACATCTCTTGTAACTCTTTGATTTGTTGTTCTAGTTCTGATTCAACCCCTCGTAATACTAGATTTTCTTCTGTTAATCGTTCTAGGTCTTTATTCATTAGATATATGTACGAGATAGTCCTTTATAACTTTTACCTCTTTGAGTATTCGTTTATCTGCTTCAATGTCTAACCTTAAATCTAACAGACACTCCTCCATTGACAGTTCTTTCTCGTTATACCATACAGGATGTGTGTTGATGTGTACGTGGTCATACTTCATTAATGCCTCTACAGGATCTTCTCGCCAGTTGTGTCCTGAGTCTGATATGTATTTATACTTGGCATCATAGTTAGGACAGTAAATATCCTCCTGGTTTAGTAGGTTGATAATCTCTATATTTGCATCTACTCCTGTAACAGGCTTGTGAAATGTAACTGATGCTGAAGGTAAGTGATCCAAATGGTGTAGTAGTAGTCCATACTGTATCATTATTTCATTCTTAACATCTTCAGGTGTCATTTTATCCTTTACTGATAGGTCATAGTGCAATCCTATCCCATGTCCTAACTCTTTAATCATCTTTATTTTCTGTATGTTCTCAGGAGATAGTGCGTTGTAGAATGGAGATGTCAGTAAGATATAGTATGTAGCCTTTATCTTCCTATTTGATTCCATCTCTGCCAACTTGAGTGCCTTGTCTATTGATACATCAACATCATGTCTTAGAAATATAGTATCCCCATTCTGAATACCCATGTTTAAAATGTCGAAATAATCGTCGTAACTAAACATCTTCCATCGCATCAAAGTGTTTTGGATGTGATTCCAAGAACAAATCACATTGTAAGCAATCGTCTTTCTCTACGTGTGAATACATTAAACGTTTAATTGCCTTGACACCTAACAGTTTCAATGTCTTTGGGTTTCTCAATAGTTTCTTACCCATTGAACAAATATCATCCTCAAGAGATACTAACTTTTTGACCTCTCTGTCTAATGCTTTTAGATCATCATTGGTTTTAATTGCATATTTCAAACCTTTGGTAGTCATTGGTCTTACTACTCTATGACATTCGTGGTTACATGATTCTTTACGACAGTTCTCATGGATACATTCACGACATTTATCCTCATCATTTTTAACCTCCCATACTGTTTTAAATTCCCACTCTCCACTTATGCTGTGCTTAAGTGACTGAGTACTATTACAGGCAAGGATAATAGCATCATAAGCGTTGCTGTTAGTAGCAAAACGTGAGTCACGAACCATCCGTGCTTTCTTAGCATAGTCCTTACACAATTTATCTTCATGTTGATTTAATGATTCTCCTTTTGCATTAGTTGCACTATGTTCGTGTTCCATCTTAATAGCAAGCATTGCTAGTTCCTCTGCTACGTGACAGTTCCAGGTGTATTTCTCCATGTCCTCTACCCTTGCTTTAGTTATGATGTCCTTTGCAGGTACTCCCTGTCTTTTATGTTCCTTTATCTTTTCTTCTAATGCTGCTAATCTCTCAGGATCTTTTAGGATAGATTCAATCCTCTCAGGTGCTTCCTTATACTCATCTACTTGTGCGTTCTTGTATTCCTTTTGCACATATTTATATAATGAATCCTTACTAAATGACCAATCATATTTCTTTCTTAGTCTGTTTAATATTCTAGCCACATCTACTAACTCAGGATCTTTAACTCCTTCAGCGTGGGCCATGTTTATAATCTCTGGGTGTTTAATGTTATCTCCTATATTCTTGGCTAACTGTTGAACCAGAGGCTTAATGTCTTTCTTGACTGAATCTGAAATCTTTGAAATCTTGTCTATTAAGTCTTTCGCTTCGTTGTTCACTATATAAAGAAAAAAAGGTGTAGTATTTAAACCCTTGTATATAAGTGTTTAACTTCTACGATTTTCACAGACTTGGTTAAAGATCATACCTATGGTTGCAGGGTGTTCTATTCCTGCTTCTCGGCATTTTCTCTGTACTGCTGATAGAACTACTAACATTCTCTCAGTACCTTCTTCTGCTGTTTCCATGATTGATGCCTGGTCTTTCTTTGCCAGTACCAATCCTGAAATATTCAAGTCGTCTCCTTTTGGAGTTGGTTTTGTATAGGTTTCAGCAAAGCCATTACCTTGTTCAAACTTACAAAATGGTTTTTGAGTACCTGCGTTGAACCCATAGTGTGCTGAACCATCGGTTTGCCACACTAATCTATCTGGGTATGAAGTACCGTCTGATTTGCTGCCACCTTTGACTGCTACACAGACCATTTCTTTTTTGCAAGTGAAACAATTTTTCTTTGCTCCCTCTTGTTTTGTATCTGCCATGATTATATATTGTATAGAAAAAAGGGTTAATAAGTGTTACTCATCTTCTAAGATTTTCACACCTAATGTTTTCTCACACATTGCTTTGAATCCCTGTAGTGCTGTCAAGATATTGTTCTTGTCAGGATCTAACTCTAGGAATTGGTCAACGTGCATAGAATCTTCAGGATTAAAAGCCCATGATATTTCTACTTTCGAGCCTTTACTGAAATTCTTTAGACTAAACTTTACTCTCTCTACTGTTTTTAGAGATGTAGTCTTGTCTATGAAATTGTTTTCTCCCATGACTATTCATATATTTACCATTATTTATAAGTTGTGTAGTACGACTATATTTTACATCATTAAAACATTTGTCACACAAGTATTTCATTCTACCATAATATGACTTGTTTCTAGTATGAAATTTGATATTTGTATTTTGATCATAATTAAGATTACATATATGGCATATAACATCTGCCTCTTGTTCATCAAATATTGTCATAATTCTACTCCACACTCCTTACATATATACTTGTCTTTGAGTATCTTTTCCTTACCCATCTTCCCTGAACAGATACACTCATCAAATAGAATGTAAGGATTGATTAACTTGAATTTGAGTTTTCGCTTCTCGTTATAAGCGATGCAACTGATAGCTTTGTATCTTCTACTAGCTGAGGCCAGTCTACTCTTTTCTTTAGAACTAATTTTAACTTTATCCTTCCTTGAGTATTTTGCTTGAATGAGCAACGCTCTAGAAAGCCTGGAGTCTTTAGGAGGTGTAGCAACCAGATCGAAGATTCCTTTGCTCGCATAGGCCCGAACCACATAGTAGCCTCTACCTTTGAGCCAATTTGCGACACGATATTCAAAACCCCTTCCTGAGACATAATTCTTATTGGACACCTAACCACCATAGAAAGATAGCATACTGCACATCAGTCATAGTTTAATACCTTCATCATAAAGTGATCCGATTCTCCTGAACAATCATGTACGTTAAATGCTAGTTCATTCTTATCCCCCAATATAGCCCATTCAAATAATACGTGCATCCATTCATGCCATATAGTTTCATTTATCTCATCTGGGCCTCCTGCGTGTAATGGTAGATTATATTGAATCTTATTATCATCATTTAAATATACTGCTCTTGATTCAAATTCTCCTCGTTCATCATCAATATCAGGGAATAATCTAAATTCCTCATATACATAAAATGGTCTATCGGTCATTTACAATCCTCCTTTCATAACAGTTCTCACAGTTAGGTTCTCCTGTATCAGTTAAAGTAAGCGTTACCCCACTCTTAAAGCAAGTGTGGCACAAGCCTATCATACAGACATTCCACCAGGATTGATTCTTCGCATGAGTTTATAGAACAAATCAAAGTTCTGGTTGACATCTATCTCACAATGGTCACAGATATATTTCCTAGCCCACTTCCATTTCTTATGCTTTACATAATACATGGTTTTCCATATCTGTAGGTCTACTGATGTCTTACTGTCATATCCTGCTATTACCTTACCTGCGTTCCTTAGACTATTTCCCCCAGAGTTGTACATATTATATTTTGATTTAGTGATACGCCAGGTGTCTATAAATCTACAGTCCATGTAATCAGGTACTAGATCATCTTGTCCTGTCAAGTGACATCTCTGTGCAAAGAAAGCCAAGTCAAATTTCTGTATATAATGTCCTACTACAACATCTGCTCTGTGTAGTTCTTCAGATAGTGTTTGTAAGATTCGTTTATCAAAGTCCATTCGTTGTAAATCATAATTCTGTTTCATGTCAGCAGGTTCTAACTGATCATATATCATCTCTCTTTCCCCTGTTAGAATATCCCATCTCATGTTATACCAACATATCATAAATCCCATCCTTGCATCAAATGCCATAGCCTCTATGTCAAATATGGCAAAGTGTCTGTAACCTTTACCTAACCATCTGTATTGCTCAGATGTTAGGTTCTTTACACCAAAGAGTTTATCTACCTCAGCATCATGTATCTTTTGGTGCTTGTCATATCTTGCTTGTATCTGTTCGACACTAAGGTTTCTCATCTACTAACAACCACTCTGGGTTAGTTAATAAACTTTCTGGTTTGCTAGTGACTTCATATATATTAGGCGACTCTATGTTTTGGAAATAATAGTATGGGCCAGTTATACCGTTATCATCACACCCAAACTTGTACGCTGCCTTGCCATCATTAGCCTTTCTAGGCCACTTGAACTCCTTGCCTACGTTGTCTTTCCACCATTGTGATTCAGTTATGTTACTGATAATCTCCTTTGCTTCTCTCTCTCTAGGAGAGTTACTAGGACTTATCTTATACTCTTTGATAGCATCTGCTAGTTTACCCATTATCTATGCACTCTGTTATCTGGTAGCATATCACAATATACACAAGCACCGTATTTTCTTGCGTATGGATCGTGTTTTGGTTTCTGATAATAGTGTGGGTTTATGTAGTTATTCATACCTATACTATAACGCATCTACGTATAAGTGTTTTGCTATATATTCTACTACAGGTACGGTTACAGCGTTTCCCATCTGTTTATATCTTTGAGTATCAGATACCCCCTGTGTCCAATTATCAGGGAATCCCTGTAGCCTTTCACACTCTACAGGTGTGAGTTTTCTTATCCTCATATTGTCTTTAACATAATTACAACTTGACTGTGATGAACACCCATCTCCACATGATAGTCCGTTAGCCTCTCCTAGTTTTATCCTATCCTCTCTACCCCATGACCTTCCTGATGATGAGTGTGCTATTAGAGTTCGTTGGGCATGATTGTCTGGGCCTTTATAATAATTTGAATCCAATGCAGTAGATTTCTCTACCTCTCTAAGATTACCCTTGTCATTGACTACCCCGTATAATCCTGTCTTTGCTCCTAGTCCTCCACCCTTTGCGTTGAGTGTTGAAGCAATACCATTAACATCATAGACTCTACCCCAAATGGAGTTATGTCCTTTCTGATCTATGTTTCCTGTTTGGATAAGTTTCTTTGAATCATCTTGGACACCGATGTCTCCGAGAGGAAATACTTGTCTGGTACGTTTTCCTCTAAGATGTACGATAATGAAGACACGT
>ENA-OREN01003391-OREN01003391.1-marine-metagenome-genome-assembly--contig:-NODE-3391-length-14895-cov-3.857471_pt1 | contig 14895 bp, 12 predicted proteins | sample MGYA00248624_ERZ508555 | MGnify/ENA primary metagenome ERZ508555 (study PRJEB26222, sample SAMN06267773) | marine metagenome | isolation source: Saanich Inlet, British Columbia, Canada | place...
GACCGCGCGCCCAAGCGCGTCGACGATGCGAACGCGGCAGCCGACCATGTTCGCGCCGGAGTGGTGCAACAGCGAAAGTTGTTTTTGGAGCCTGACGGGATGCGAGAAGTCGTCGGCGTCCATTCGCGCGATCACTGGCGCGCGCGCCTCGGCGGTTCCACGATTGGCCGCGGCGCAGACGCCAAGTGCGTCCTGCTGAACCAAGCGCAGGCGCGGATCGGAAATTTGCCGAACGATCGCCGCGCTGTTATCGGCGGAGCCGTCGTCGATGACAATGAGTTCGAGCTCGCGAAGGGTGGAATCGAGAATGGAACGTGCCGCACGCTCAACCGTCGCCGCTGCATCGCGCACCGGCAAAACCACCGAGACCCGCGGCGGAGTCACTTGGCCGCGCTCGGTTTTTTTTCTGCGGGGACGAAGTCCATCGAGGCGGAGTTGACGCAGTAGCGCAGGCCGGTCGGGTTGGGGCCGTCATCGAAAATATGGCCGAGGTGGCCGTTGCATTTTTTGCAGGTGATCTCGATGCGAACCATGCCGAGGCTGGTGTCGGGTGTTTCGTCGACGGTGCCATCGATCGACTTGAAAAACGCCGGCCAGCCGCAGCCGGAGTTGTACTTGGTCTCGGAGAGAAACAGCGCCGTGCCGCAGGCTTTGCAGATGTAGGTGCCGTCCTTGAAATGATGATCGTACTTGCCGGTGAACGCTCGCTCGGTGCCTTTCTGTCGGAGGATGCGGTATTCCTCCGGGGTCAGTGTGTCCCGCCACTCGGCGTCGGTCTTGACGATTTTTGCAGCAGCTACTTTGGTTGGTTTCATGATCGGTTCATGTCGAATCGGCTGAACAGCCTTGGCCGCCGGCCCGGGTTGGGGGTTGATGTTGGCGCGGTCAACTGGTTGCGGCACAGACTCGGCCTTGGCCGGAGGTGCGGGTTGGCCGGGTTCTGGGGCGGCAGACGCGGGGCTTTGTTCCCGCCCCCCGCAGCCAGCCAGTGCCCCCGCCAGTGCAACCGTGAAAACAGCATTCTTCATGCGCCAAATCAAAGCACACTCCGCCGCGCGAGACAACCTTGGGAAAGCGTGTATGCTTGCCCGGCCGGTTTGCCCGTGGCATTTTCCGCCGCTATGAAACGAACCCTATCCTTTTTGGGGCTGTTGTTTGTGCTTGGCCAGGCGCAGGCGGTCGAGCGACCGAACATTCTCTGGATTTACCTCGAGGACGTCAGCGGCTGGTTCGGCTGCTACGGCGACAAGATCATCAAGACGCCGCACATCGACCGGCTGGCGGCGAGGGGCATTCGGTTCGACCGGTTTTACACTCCGGCCGGTGTCTGCTCGGCGACGCGATCGTCGATCATTGTCGGCGCGATGCAAACGAGCCTGGGAATCCACAATCACCGCAGCGGCCGCGCGAACTTTCGCGGAAAGGATTTGGGGCCGGTTTACGATGACATCCGTTTGCCCGTAGGTGTGCGGACGCTGCCGGAGATGTTTCGTGCCGCCGGTTACTGGACGTTCAACGAGGGAGGCAAGGACGATTACAACTTCAAGCATGATACCCGCGCGATGTACGACTTCCTGCCTAGGAAACGCGGCTGGGGGCCGGCGGCATTGGTCGCCGGTGAGTGCTGGGAGGGACGCAAAAAAGGCCAGCCATTCTTTGGGCAGGTGCAGCTTGGCGGTGGGAAACTGGGCCGGCGCGCGCCCAAGGTGATTAACCGTACCAAGGTGCCGGTGCCGCCGTATTATCCGGACATCCCGCTCGTGAGGGAGGAGATCGCTCACCACTACGATTGTTTGCTAAAGACCGACGAGCAAGTCGGGCAGATCATCGCCGCTCTCAAGCGCGACGGGCTTTACGACAACACGCTGATTTTTTGTTTTAGCGATCACGGTTACAAGCTGCACCGGCACAAGCAGTTTGTTTACGAGGGCGGCATCCAGATGCCAATGATGGTCGCGGGGCCGGGTGTTGTGTCGGGACAGGTTCGCAAGGACTTGATCAGCGGCATCGACATCGCGCCGGCGTGTTTGAGCGCCGCCGGCATCGAAGTACCGAAGCATATGGAGGGAGCAGACTTCTTGGCTGAGGATTACACACAACGGAAGTTTGTCGTCGCGTCGCGCGATCGTTGTGACTACACGATCGAGCGAATCCGCGCCTTGGTCACGCCGCAGTTCAAGTACATGCGAAACTACCTCACCGATCGGCCGTTCATGCAGCCGAGTTACAAGGATCCGTGGCCGGTTTCCAAGAAGTTTCGCGAGATGATGGCCAATGGCGAGATGAACGAGACGCAGTTGATTTTCTTCGGCCCAAAAAAAGAGCCGGAGGAGCTGTACGATCTGGCCAATGACCCGCACGAAATTCAGAATCTGGCCAACGATCCAAAGTTCAAGAAACAACTCCTAAGGCACCGACGGTTGCTCGACAACTGGATTAAAGAGACCGGCGATCAGGGACTGAAGACCGAGAGCGATCCCGGGCTGCTGGCCGTCCTCAAGCGATGGGGTGCCAAGTGCGTTAACCCCGAGTACGACAGGGTGCGGAACCTGCTCGAGGCCAAAAAAAAGGAATGATCATTTACCACAACCCACGCTGCTCGAAGAGCCGCCAAGCGCTTGGCATCCTGCGGGACAATGCCGAGGATCCCGATGTGGTGGAGTACCTCAAGGCACCGCTTGGCCAAGCGGAGCTAGGCGGTTTGCTGAAGAAGCTGGGTGCGCCGGCGCACGATCTTTTGCGCACCAAGGAGGACGAGTACGACGAGCTTGGCCTCTCGCCGGACACGCCGGAGGAGGACATCCTCACCGCCATCGTGGCACACCCGATTTTGCTCGAGCGGCCGATCGTCGTGAAAGGCCGCCGGGCCGTCATCGCCCGTCCACCGGAACTTGTCGAAGAATTGCTTTAGCAACTGTCCCTCGCTTGGCCAGATGCTTGACGAAACTTGGCCAAGCGGATTGAATCGGCCAAGCGGTATTTCCCTGCCGCGCTCCCCATTACGACTATGATCCAGTTTGCTAACCCAACCGCCGACCTGTTTGTTCCCGACGACACCGAGTCAGGCCAGGCGTTTGGCCGGACGACGCATCTTGGCGTCGGCGCGCATCAGGACGACCTCGAGGTGATGGCGCTGCACGGCATTCTCGCCTGCTACAAGCAGCCGCAGAAATGGTTCGGCGGCGTGACGGTGACCAACGGCGCCGGCAGCTCGCGCACCAACGAGTACGCCGACTACACCGACGAGCAGATGCAGGCCGTGCGCGCCGAGGAGCAGCGCAAGGCGGCGGTCGTCGGCGAGTTTGGTTTCGTGGCGCAACTCGGCTACCCCAGCTCGACGGTGAAGCAACCGGGCAACAGCGACTTCGCTGTTGACTTGCGGATGATCCTCGCGGCGACCAAGCCAGAGGTGGTTTACACACACAACCTCGCCGACAAGCACGACACGCACGTCGCCGTGGTGGTGCCGCTGATCCGGGCATTGCGTGAAATGCCGGCGGCCGAGCGGCCGGTGGAGGTTTACGGTGTCGAGGTTTGGCGCGACCTCAACTGGCTGCTCGACGACGAGAAAGTGCTGCTCGACATGGCCAACCGGCCGAACCTCGTGCGCGCGCTCATCAGTATTTTCGATTCACAAATCAGCGGCGGCAAACGGTACGATCTCGCGCTGGAAGGTCGGCTTCGCTCCAACGCGACGTTCTTCGATTCGCACGCCGTTGATGATATGACTCTCGCCAGTTACGCGATGGATTTGAAGCCGCTCGTGGACGAGCCGTCGCTGGACATCGTCAAGTACGTCGATGGATACGTCGAGCGGTTCCGCGAGGACGTCCGCTCGCGTGTGAGCCGGTTCACCGGCGACTGAACGGCGGGTCGGCTACTGTGTTTCGCCGCGCGTGACCTGCAGGAACACGTCCTCGAGATCCATCTCATCCTCCTCCAAGCCAGTGAGTTGCAGCCCGCCGTTGACGATGATCTCCGCGATCACGCCGCCGTTGGCTTGGCCCTCGGTCAGCATGACGCGAATGCGGTCGCCCTCCTCCTCAAGTTCCGCCTCGGCGATCTCGGGGCGCTCGTGCAACAGCTCGAGCGCGCGCTGCGGGTTTTCGGTCACGCGAAGCCGGAAGCCCGATTTTTGCGCGAACTGATCCTGCACACCCTGCACCGGCCCGCTGTAAATCAGGCTGCCTTTCTCGATGATGGCGACGCGGTTGCAGAGCGACTGCAGCTCGCTGAGAATGTGCGACGAGATGAGGATCGTTTTGCCGAGCCGCTGCAGCTCCTGCAGGATGGCCATCATCTCGATGCGCGCGCGCGGGTCGAGCCCGCTGGCCGGCTCGTCGAGCAACAGAATCTCCGGGTCATGCACGAGCACGCGGGCGAGGCCGATGCGCTGTTGCATGCCGCGGCTGAGCGCGCCGATGAGTGAGCCTTTTTTTTCGCTCAAGCCGACAAGCTCGAGCACGTCGCTAATGGTCTGCTCGCGCTTGGCCGCGCCGATGCGGTAGCACGCGGCAAAAAAATCGAGGTACTCCGTGACCTCCATGTCCTTGTAGACGCCGAAGAAGTCCGGCATGTAGCCGAGGATGCGGCGGACTTGGTTTGCCTCGCGGACGACGTCGTGGCCAAGGACGCGCGCGGTGCCGGTCGAGGGCGTGAGGAAGGTCGAGAGGATGCGCAGAGTGGTGGTCTTGCCGGCGCCGTTCGAGCCGATGAAGCCAAAAAGGTCGCCGCGGTTTACCGTGAGGTCGAGCTGGTTCAGTGCGGTGAGGGTTCCGTAGTGCCGCGTGAGGCCAAAGGTTTCGACGGCGGCATTAGAGATCGGCGGCGGCAGGGCGGGTGATTCATCTGACATGATTTTGTTTCGTTTGCGCTTGGCTCAAGTGTTACTCGGGCTTGGTGATCTCGAGTGGGATGCGGTACAGGGTTCGCGCTTGGGCAAGCTTGGTTTCAAAAAGTCCCGTGGACGGAATCGGCGCATGATCCTCCGCCAGCAAAAACAAGACGGCACCGCCGCGTTCGGCGTGGGCGGACAGGTCGAGCCCGCCTGAGCCGTTGAAGCTGGCCACCAAGTTGCCTGCCGGATTGGTGGACCCGAGCAGCGCCGGAAAGGAGCAGGCGACGAGGTTCATCAACATCGGCTCAATCCGGCCGCGCTCGGTGTCGCCAAACGCCATGTTCCGGGCGTTCACGGCATTCTCAAATCTTCCGGTGTTGCTGATACTTTCAAAGTCAATGTGCGGATCTGAATCCGGTGTCGAGCCGATACGAACGCGAATTGTGCGAGTGCCGCCCGGCGGCGACTGCAATTCCAGCTCGGTGACTTTGCCTTCCGCCAGCAACATCGCGCCGGTGATTGCTTTATCCAGTCCATTCTTGATAGACAACTCGTAGCTGGCTCGTCCGTTTTTGGTGAGGGCCGCCGTGACGCCGCCGTTGGCCGGGGCGAGCCATTCGGAGCAGAGCAGGCGGCTGGTCCAGATCGGCACGCGGGCGCGGGCCTCGAGTTTGCCGGGGGCGCTTTGCACGAGCAACGAGGAGGCCATGTTGCCCCGGAATGTGCCGCCGTACTCGGAGCGGATGCCGCCCTGCTCGAAGCTGCCGCCTAGCCGGTAGTCGTCGTTGAGTGGCGAATAAACCGACACGTAACTCCGGCCGCGCAGCACTTCCTGCTGGCCCGGCAACACGTCGACGATGTGCAGCTCGTTCAACTCGAGTTGGCCGGCGCGCAGTTTGTAGCCGATGAAATAAATCAGCAGCGAAAAAATCGCGACGTACGCAGGGAAGGTTAGCCAAGTGAGCATCTGTTTGTTGATGCGCTTGAGCCAGATGCGATCCACCGGCCCGATGATGACGAGGTAGGCGGCGAGCAGCAACAGCAGCCAGCCGATCGGCAGCTTGCTGACTTGCCGGCTGTCGAGCATCGCGCCATAAACGCCGTCAATGTGCATTTGGCCATAGCGTGTCGGCGCGGTGGTTTTTTCAAACCAAGTTTTTTTCACCTTGGCCAAGCGCGCCCAGAACCAGGCGCGGTTTGTCCACGACTTGAACGGCTCGCGTTCGGGGTTGAACCCCAGCACGCTCACTTGGCCAAGGCCGCGATTTGCCTCGGCGGCGACCGGCCGGTTGTCGAGTTCGAAGAGCGTCTCGCCTTTGGCCAGGCGCACTTCGGCGGTGGCGAGTTGGCCGGCGGCAAAAGCGGCGTCGGGGCTGCCGACGGCCGAGTAGCCTCCAGCTTCTGCCCAGCGATGCAGCGCCTGGCCAGCGGCGGAGTTTTGCACCGGGCCAAATTGACCGCGAACGAGGCTCGACAGCCACGGTGTGCTGGTGACATCGCTCGGCTGATCCACCGCCAAAATCAGATGCCCGCCGCCGAGCACCCATGTCGAGAGGGCGGCGGCCTGCTCGGTGCGGAGGGTGATGGCGCGTGCGGAGTTGAGGTAGAGCGCGTGCAGCCCGCTCAATGCGATGGGGTCGTCGGGGAAGGTGTCCAACTGCAGGTGAGCCACTCGCGGGGTGTAACGGTCGTTCTCCCATTTGTTCTTGAATCGTGTCTTAGGCAGCACCGGGCCGCCTGCTTGCTGACCGCTCAACGCGCCGAGGAGGGAGGTGGCGGGGTAGGAACTGTCGAGCTTGAGCTCCTCGTGGCGGGCCACGGTTTTGCGGCCATTTTTCAGCTTGGCCGTCCAGCCGGAGTTGGCGCCGGCGAACACCGCGAGGGTGAACCGCTTACGGGTGTTGGTGGCTAGCTCGACGTCGAAGCGGTAAACCGGGTTGTCTCCGAAGCGCGGTCGCATCTCGACTTGGCCGTCGAAGGTCGGGCCGTCGTTGAGGATCTCAAACGTCACCGGAAACCACTCGCCCTGCCGCGCCTTGCCGGCGAATCCCATGAAAACATCGAACTGCACCACGCCCCTAGCCAGACCGCCACCGGCCAACAGGCACACCAAGCCCAGCTTGGCTAAGCGGGCAAAGGGGCGGGGGAGTTGGCGTTGGGCGGCGGCCACGGTTACGGGGAGGGAGCTAAAAGCGTAAACTGTTCGCGGTCAACACCGAACGCTAAAGTTTGCCTCGTCGCGAATAAAGCATTGCGGTCGGCGGCGTTTTTGGGTTCCCTCGGTCGTCCCATGAAATTGATGGCGAAAATGAACCACAACTTGAAGGGCGCCCTGGCCGCAGCTATGGCGTTGACGACGTTTTCCGTAATGGCACAAAATGAAGAAAAACTGGCGGACGGCCTGTACGCCGAGCTCGAGACATCCAAGGGAACCATCCTTGGGAAATTGGAGTTTGAGAAAACCCCGATGACGGTCGCCAACTTTGTCGGCCTCGCGGAGGGCACCAAGCACTACTCAAAAACCGGCGGCGCCCCGGCCGACGCCAAGGGCACGGCCTACTACGACGGGCTGAATTTTCACCGGGTGATTCCCGACTTCATGATACAGGGCGGCTGCCCGCTGGGCACCGGCACAGGCGATCCGGGCTACAAGTTCCCGGATGAAATTGACTCGTCACTCAGCCACAGCGGCCCGGGGATTTTCTCGATGGCCAACTCCGGCCCCGGCACCAATGGCAGCCAGTTTTTCATCACTCACAAGGCGACACCTTGGCTTGATGGCAAGCACACCGTATTCGGTAGCGTCGTCAAGGGGCAGGACGTGGTCAACGCCATTGCGAAGGGCGACAAACTCACCAAGCTAACCATCAAGCGAATTGGCGAAAAAGCCAAGGCGTTCAAAGGTGACGAAGCGCAGTTCGCCGCGTTGCGAGCCGCCATCAAGTCGCCGGCAGACAAAACCACTGCCGAAGGCGAGGCGTTTCTGGCGAAGGTCAAAAAAGAGGAAGGTGTGAAGACCACCGCTTCCGGCTTGGCTTACAAGGTGTTGACTGCCGGAACCGGTGCCAGCCCGAAAGCCACAGACCAAGTCACCGTGCACTACACGGGAAAGCTGATCAGTGGCAAAGTGTTTGACAGTTCCGTCAAGCGCGGCCAACCGGCGACCTTCCCCCTCAACCGCGTGATCCCCGGATGGACCGAGGGGCTGCAGTTGATGAAAATCGGCGGCAAGTCGGTATTCTACATTCCGTCCGATCTGGCGTACGGCGCCCGCGGTGCCGGGGGAGTGATCCCGCCAAACGCCACGCTGATTTTCGAAGTCGAGCTACTGGAGATCAAGTAAGCGGCTTACGCGCCTTCGGTTTTTAGGGAGTTGACGAAGCGGGCGGTTCGTTCGCAGGCGGTCTTGATCTGCTCGAGGCTGGTGGCGAAGCAGCAGCGTAGGAAGCCTTCGCCCGGTGAGCCGAAGGCGTTGCCCGGCACGCAGGCGACGTTCTCCTCTTTCACCAGCCGTGACGCAAACTCGCTCGAGTTGAGGCCGGTCGATTGCACGCTGGGGAAGGCGTAGAACGAGCCGAGTGGCAGGTGGCAGTCGAGTCCCATGTCATTGAACGCCTTCACGATGTAGTTGCGGCGGAGACGGTATTGTTCCTTCATTTCGGCGACCGGCTCGGCGCCGTTTTGCAGCGCCTCGATCGCAGCTTCTTGGCTGATGATGCTCGCACACAGCATGGAGTACTGGTGGATACGCATCATCGCGTCGATCAATTCCGCCGGGCCGCAGGCGTAGCCGATGCGGAAGCCGGTCATCGCGTAAGCTTTAGAAAAGCCGTGCAGAAAAATTGTGCGTTCGGCCATGCCGGGCAGCGACGCGATGCTGGTGTGTTTCCCCTCGAAGGTCAGCTCGGCGTAAATCTCGTCGGTGATCACGAGCAGGTTGTGGCGCTTGGCCAAGCGGGCGATCGACTCGAGCGCCTCGCGGGTCATCGTGCCGCCGGTGGGGTTGGTGGGGAAGTTCAGCACGAGCGCTTTGGACTTGGGCGTGATCGCCTGCTCGATGGCCTTGGCGGTGACGGCGAACCCGTCTTTGGCCAAACACGGCACGGCCACCGGCACGCCGTGGGCCAGCGCGATGCCGGGCGCGTAGCTGACGTAGCACGGTTCGTGGTAAATGATTTCGTCGCCGGGATCGATGATCGCCCGCAGCGCGATGTCGAGCGCCTCGCTGACGCCGACGCTGACGAGGATTTGCGTCTCCGGATCATAGCTCATGCCGAATCCCCCGGCGACGTAGCCGCTGATGGCCGCGCGCAGCTTGGGCAGGCCAAGGTTGGGGGTGTAGCTGGTGTGGCCGCGCTCGAGGGAGTAGATCGCCGACTCGCGAATGTGCCACGGCGTGACGAAGTCCGGTTCGCCTACGCCTAGCGAGATGATGTCGGGCCGCCCCTGCACGAGGTCGAAAAACTCGCGAATCCCGGAGCGGGGAATGCGCTGAACCTGCTGGGCGACAGCGTCGCCGGGCTTGAAGTCACTCGACATGGCTGAGGGTCAGGCTGCGGCCTTTTTTTGCCGGCGCTGGAACACCGGCTCCGCTTGGCCAAGCACGACCTTGTCGGTGACCTTGACCGAGATGATGTCGGTCGCGTCGGGAATCTTGAACATCGTGTCGAGCATCAGTTTCTCCATCAGGCTGCGGAGGCCGCGCGCACCGGCGCCGCGCTTGATGGCGGCCTTGGCCAGTTCCGTCAGGGCGTCGTCGGTGAAGTTGAGCTTCACGCCGTCCATCTCGAACAGCTTGGCGAACTGCTTGATGAGGGCGTTCTTCGGCTCGGTCATGACGCGGACGAGTTGCTTCTCGTCGAGTTCCTCGAGTGACGTGTGCACTGGCAGGCGGCCGATGAATTCCGGGATGAAGCCGTAGCTGAGCAGATCTTCCGGCTCGATGTGTTTGAGGATATCCTTGTCCTCCGCCCTGGGTTTGTCGTCGCGCTGGGCGTCGTCCTCGCCGGAAAAGCCGAGCACGTGTTTGCCGATGCGGCGTTGGATGATTTTTTCGAGATCGACGAATGCGCCGCCGCAAATGAACAGCACGTTGGTCGTGTCGAGCTTGATGTATTCCTGCTGCGGATGTTTGCGGCCGCCCTGCGGGGGGACGTTGCAGACGGTGCCCTCGAGAATCTTCAGCAACCCCTGCTGCACGCCTTCGCCGGAGACGTCCCGGGTGATCGAGACGTTCTCGGTGCGGCGCGTGATCTTGTCGATCTCGTCCACATAAATGATGCCGATCTGAGCGCGCTTCACGTCGTAGTCGGCCGCCTGCAGGAGTCGCAGGACGATGTTCTCGACGTCGTCGCCGACGTAGCCGGCCTCGGTCAGTGTGGTGGCGTCGGCTATGGCGAACGGCACGTCGAGCATGCGCGCCAGCGTTCGGGCGAGCAGAGTTTTGCCGGAGCCGGTCGGGCCAAGCAGCAGGATATTGCTCTTTTCAATCTCGATGTTGTCGTCTTTTTGGGCAGTGATAATTTTATTATCGCCCTTGGTCGTGACGGTGAGGCCGGACTGGATGCGCTTGTAGTGGTTGTGCACCGCGACGGCCAACGCCTTCTTGGCTTCGTCCTGCCCGATGCAATGCTCGTCCAGCGCCACCTTGATTTGGCTGGGCTTGGGGACGTTGAGCTTGATCGTCTTTTTCTTCTCCTCGGCCTGCAGTTCCTTGTCGAGGACGTTCTTGCAGACGAGGATGCAGTTGTCGCAAATGTACACGCCTGGCCCGGCGATCAGCTTGCGCACCTCCGAGTGGGATTTTCCACAGAAGCTGCAAAGGGTGATCTGGTTGGGTCGAGCCATGGGTGTCTGGATTATTTCTTCTTTTTCTCGTCCTTGAGGCTGGCGACGTCCTTGCGCGACTTCACCACCTCGTCCACGAGACCGTACTTCTTCGCCTCCACGGACGACATGAAATGGTCGCGATCCGAGTCCGTGACGACCTGTTTGACTTTTTTGCCGGTGTGCTCGGCGAGAATTTTGTTGATGCTGTCCTTGAGCCGCAGGATTTCCGCCGCCTGAATCTCGATGTCAGAGGCGTTTCCCTGCGCGCCGCCCCACGGTTGGTGGATCATGATGCGCGCGTTGGGCAGGGCGTGGCGCTTGCCCTTGGTGCCGGCGGCGAGCAACACGGCGCCCATGCTGGCCGCCTGACCGATGCAGTACGTATTCACGTCGCAGGTCAAAAATTGCATTGTGTCGTACACCGCCAGCCCGGCGGTGATGCTGCCGCCCGGCGAGTTGATGTACAGGTGAATATCCTTTTTCGGGTCCTGCATTTGCAGAAACAACAACTGCGCGATCACTAGGTTCGAGATCGTGTCATCGATCGGCGTGCCGATGAACACGATGCGATCCACCAGCAGTCGCGAGTAGATGTCGTACCCGCGCTCCCCGCGGCCCGTTTGCTCGACGACCATCGGAACCAGAAAATTATTTGCCTTCAAGCCTTCGCTCATGGCCAGAAACCATAACGGCCCCGCCTTCCCGGCGTCAAGCGCTTGGCCAAGCGCGGCTTTATTCCCGGGCGAAGGGGCCGTTGTTGCCGATGGCGTGGATGGTGTTTTGGATACGGTGGGAAAGGTAGGCGCCATCGGCTGCATCGATCTTATATTCGATCTGCATCTGCATGGTTGGCTTCATGTCGGCGATTTGCAGCAGGACGGATTTTTTGTCGGCGGACAGCTTTGCGCCGGTCACCTCGACGCGATCGCGGCCTTGGCTGCCGTCGGCCTTGTAGTCGCGCGAACCGTAGTTGCGGGTGCGCCTGTAGCCCCAGCGCTTGACGGAATAGCTCTCCGGGTCGGCGGCGGTCTCCGCGTCGAGTTCGTTCGTGAACGTCAGCGAGATGCCGTCCTTCGTGGCGTGGATAGCCACCGGGAGATGCACTGGTTTGCCGGTGTGCTTGAGGCGGTAGAAACCACCCGGCCGAGTCTTGTTGCCGGCCCAGCCGAAGAGGCCGCAGGCGTAGAGTTGGCCGTCGCCGGGGTGGAAGCGGCCGCGCATTACGCCGGTCGGGAAATCAAAGTCCGGGATGCGAACCACTCCGCCTTGGACACGGCCGTTCACTTTTTCCTCCATCACCACGTACACGTAACCGGTGCCGTAGGAGAGGTTGATGAGTTGGCTGCCGAGTCCGCCCCACTTGTCGCTATTCACCCAAAGCTGCTCGGCGGGGGAGCGGTCGAAGTCGTTGTGCATCCACACCATTGGCGAGGTGATATCGGCCTCGGTCAAGCCTCGGTGGTAGCCCATGAGGTTGCCGTAAAACTTGCCTTTCTCGATGAGGTTGATTTCGTTCTTCGGCGTCCAGTGGCCCTCCTGATCGCTCACATAAAATGTGCCGTCCGGATTCACACACACGCCGTTCGGCGCGCGGAAACCGCTGGCGATAATCTCGGTGGTTTTGCCGTCCGGTGACACCCTGAGCAGCGTTCCGTGCTGCGGCACCAACGCCGTCTTGGCGTGGCGAGCGGCCTTGGTGTAGTAAAAATTCCCGTGTGCGTCGGTCTGCAAACCCATCGCGAACTCGTGGAAATGCTCGGTCACCTGCGCATCGTGGTTGAACGCCCTGTAGTAGTCGGTCTCGCCGTCATCGTTGGTGTCGACCAACTGCGTGATTTGGTCGCGGCAGGTGACGAAGATTTTGCCCTCGACGATTTTCAGGCCAAGCGGCTGAAACATACCGGTGGCGATGCGCGTCCACGTGAACTCCTGCGGCTTGCTGTTGATGCCGTCAACGAGCCAGACATCGCCCATCCACGTGCAGACTGCCGCGCGATCGCCGCCCTCGAAAAAGTCGAACCCGCCCAGGCGCATCCACGAGCGATAAGGGTTTTTGTCCGGGGAGGTGATGACCTCGGTCACGAACGCGCCCGGTTTGCCCATGCGGCGCGGCTTGGTTTTCATCGACTCAGGCCAGCGCCGTTCACGGTCGGACTGCACCAAAGCGACAAGATTTTCCGGTTTGCTGTTTTGGATCATCATCGACCCGAACATCCCCATAAGGCCCTCCTTGATGCGGGACGAAAAAAGTTTGAGAGTGACGGGTTCGCCGCGAGGGATCCGCAGTCGCAGATGGCCTTCGGCGGTGGGCTCAAATTTTGTTTCCTCCGTACCACCGACTACTCCCACGGTTAACTGGTTTTCGTAAACGGCGATTTTTTGATGATCAACCGTCCTTAGTTTTGGTTCAGAACCAGCAACATGGGCGACCTGCAAAACGAGGTCCGTATCACGTTTGGCGATGTTAATATTGCGAATGACCACCTTTTGGCCGGACAACAGTTTCGTAAGGGACGGCGACTCGAAAACACGGACGCCCCCGATTTTGTAATAGAGGATTACGCGGTCATTGTGCAGGAACAGTCCGCGCCATTGGCCCCAGTCGCGGGGGAGCGGGCCGTACGGTTTGTTGTCGAGGCCGCGCAGGCGCGGATCCTCAAATTGATCCGTGCCCGGCCTGGCCCAGCCGGGAGCGACCGGGTTGGTGAAGAGCCGTTCGCCGACGAGCTTCGGGTGCGTGCCGTGGCTGCCGTCGTAAACGATGCTGCGCCAATCGATGAATTCGTCGCCGCTCCACGCCGCCGCCATCCGCAGCGTGTCGGTCTCGAACACCACAAACTCGCTGCCCTTGGACACGCCGCCCGGCCCGTCGTCGAGCCGGATTGCGATGCCTTTGTAGGCAATGTTGCCCGGGGCGGCCTCGATCGAGGCGCTGAGGTACGGCCCGTAGTTCATGTCGATGTACGGCCTGCCGGTCAGCTCGACATCGTTCGCCTGACCAATTGGGGAAATGGAAAAAGCGGCCGCGATGGCCAAGCTCGATGGGATGCGAAAAAGGTGAATCACGCGTGGGAAAGTAGGCAACCCCCGCCCCGCAGCCAAGCTCAAACATGTTGCTTCATTAACCAACGTTCACAGCGAAGTCGGCTGTTTAGGGTTTCTCCGCGCTTACCGTTGCGGTTTGGAGAGGTCGCGGCAGGCCTCGGCGACGGTTTCGAGTTGCTCGAGGAATTTTCTCCGCTCGGATTCCTGCAATTGCTCCAGCACGTGCGACTGCAGGCCGATTGCCTCGTCGCGGATGGAGTCGTATTTTTCCCGAGCCACCGGCAGCAACTCCACCCGGTTGGCGCGCCGGTCTTTTTCGTGCGGCCGGCGTTCCACCAAGCCGTTGGCTTCCATGCGCTCGAGCAGCGAGGCGATGGTGTTGGGGTCGCTGCTCATCGCGTTGGCCAGCGCCTTTTGCGTCAGCCTGTCCGGCTCGGCCTCGAGCAGCGTCCGGATGACGGTGAACTGGTCCGGCGTCAGCCCCATCCCGGCGATGCGCCGGCGGAACGCCTGGTTCAAGCCGTACCACGCGCGGCGCAGCAGCACCGGCAGCCGGCGGCGGCCCGGCGCGTCGAGCGGCATGTCGGCATCTGCTTGGGCAAACTCATCCATGCGGCCGGGAGGCTGACACGCTTGGCCAAGCGGCACAAAATTATTTGTCCTTGGCCGGACGATTTGCGAAGAACAACGCCCCAAGCACGATCGCCGCCCCGAGCAGTTGCTGTCCGCCCAGCGCCTGGTCAAGCAGCACCCAGCCCAGCGCCGCCGCGAACACCGGCTGGAGCAGCAGATTCAGCGATGTGAGCGTCGCCGGCAGGTGGCCGAAGGCATACGCGATCAGCCCCTGCCCGGCGAAGTGGCTGACCAGCGCCAGGCCGAGCAGCACCAGCCAACCGTTGAACTGCGTCGTCCCCATTATCTCGCCGCTGGCCAGCGCGGCGGCGAGCATCAGCGGCACGGCAAACAGCCCCGACCAGGCCATGATCTCCTGCGGTGAACATGTCTCGCGCAGTTTTTTCACCGTGAGCATGTACGAGCCGTACGAAATGGCGGTGAGCAGCGAGAGGCCGTCGCCGAACAGTCGCTCGGGGTTTAATCGAAAACTGGCGCCCATCAGAATTGCACCGCCGACAAACGCCAGGCCAAGCGCGACGAAAAAGCTAGGGGCGATCCGCGCGCCGAAC
>ENA-OREN01003395-OREN01003395.1-marine-metagenome-genome-assembly--contig:-NODE-3395-length-14877-cov-11.479122_pt1 | contig 14877 bp, 17 predicted proteins | sample MGYA00248624_ERZ508555 | MGnify/ENA primary metagenome ERZ508555 (study PRJEB26222, sample SAMN06267773) | marine metagenome | isolation source: Saanich Inlet, British Columbia, Canada | place...
TCTTTAAAAAATTATTTTAACTGCGACACGACCCTGTCGTTTGCATATGGTATTTTAATAACAGTAAGTCAGGATGCTGTTGGACCGTACGATGAATCATTTTATCTCATTCGATTCCATCAGTATAAGGACTATACCAAATCTTGAATTTAAGTTTACAGGGATGCAGGCAGAGATACATGAGCATTGAAATAGCAAATAGCAGATTCAGATAACAAGATATTCAACTTAGACAACTCGTATTGGAACTTTTTGATAGAAATCACAGTTAATATAATTGTGAACTTTCCATAAGGCATTAGTAGTAAATCCGCGGGTTGTTAGTTCTGCATTAGACTTTACGGATGAGTAAAAATGAATGAAGAAAGGATGGGTAAATATGAAAGATGATAAAGAAGTAGTAAAGATATTGATTGACGATATTGAGGTTGAAGGCACAGCTTCCCGCTCGTCAGGTGATTATAGTGTAGAAATTATAAAACCATATTGCAATCTCTTTGGTGGGTGTCACATCCCATATTTTGCGCGAGGACTTTACACTTATGAAGGCGACTATGGTGATGCAAGCATTAGAGCGACACTGGAAGAACTATATACTTTGGGTAAATTTTTAGACATAGAAATGAAAAACCTCAAAGAGAAAATTAAATATTACAATGATAGTGTTACTAAACTTTCTTCAAAAATGATGGGTGAGCAAGAATTCAACATAAAGAGAATTGCTTTGAAAAAACGTTTACGAGATGGCGAAATAGATAATAAGGAGTACCAGAAGGCTTTCACCCCGTTACGTAAAGAATATGAAGAATTGGATTCAAAAATCCATGCACAAAGGAGGGCTTTTTTTGAGGAAAACTTTCCAATGGTGGTTCCTATAAGCACCGATGAACATGTGATGGATATTATAGAAGGCAAAATAAGAATAACAAATAGTTGCAGCTGACAATTTTCCGTTATCGCTCCAAAGTGCATGTTGAACAGAAGCAATTATATTAACTTTTTGTACTTTTTTTAAGGAGGAGAGCATATGACAATATTAATTGATGATGTATTGAACTTAATGAATTATCAGCCTTCTGAAGTGTATAATTCGGATATACCAAAGTCGCACCCAGATTATAAAAAATGGTTGAAAAAGTTACCATCTGAACTCTCTAATGGTATTTCAGTTATCGTCGTAGAGAAAGATGATGGTGCCGTCAAAGCTGTTTCTGGCAAAGAGGGAGTTGATATCTTAGCCCGAACAGAGAAGCTAACTATATCAATTTATAGTCCGTTAAATCTAGACTCTTTTGCTCATGAAGTAGGACATGCTTTATCCAATAAATTTAAGTTAAAGAGCCTTTTAGCAAAGCACCCTAGAGCGAAGAATCCGTTATTTGATGAGATTTTATCAGATTTAGTTAAGATCTTTTTGACAAAGGTAGGGTTTATGGGTGAATCTACAAAATCGGAATTGGAACAGGTTTTAGGTAAACAAGCCTATGGCAGTTTAAGGTAATCTTGGAGGTCTTAATATGATGAGTTAGGTTAAAAGTAAACCATTTACTTTTAAAGCTTCCACACAAAGACTTGTGCAGGGGAAGTATAGCTGTAAGTAATTGCAATGGAGGAGTGTGGTTAAATCTGAATAGAATGGGAATTGAAATGAGAACATTGAATAGAAAATTGAAAAAATTGAGAAGAAAACAACAGAAAAAACTAGTAAAGGAAATTGAAGTAGAAAAAGAAGAAATTCTAATGGTTAAAATTAAAAAAGGAATGAGTCCAAGTGAAGGTTTAGAATATAGGTATGTAGATGAGACTATTTTTCCTTCTGGTCATCATGTTGTAAATGTGATAAATGAAGATAGTATAAAAGGGGAATATCCTGCTATCTATGGTATAGAGAAAGTAACATTTTTATTCCATCAACATCTGAGAAAAAGAGTTAATAGGTATCACAAGTATCCTAATCTTGAGTATGATCCTAACAAGACTTGGAAGTAATTCTAGTTTTGGAATTTTGACAACGGTGGGCTTTTTTTAAGGAAAACTTTCCGATGGTGGTTCCTAATTATATTCCCTTTCACACAAATTCAAAAAAATATTCATATTTCCTTATTATCTATAACACATTTGACCTATCCCCATTATTTGTGCCATCTTCACTAGTCATCCGTCACTCAGAGTCGCCAATAAGCTTGGCGTATAATAGTTCCGCCTTCCTCTCATCGTCTTTTGATATTCCTAAAGCTTTTTTCCAGAGGTTACAATTCCAGCCTATTTCCTCAAGTCGCCTTTCAGATTCAGAAACACTATAATCATTCCGATAGCACCTAACTGCTTCTGCTTCATCTTTCTCCACACCATAACCATAATAATACATCTCTCCCAGACAAAACAAGCTATTTGACTTCCGAAACCACTCAAATGCCAAAGAATAATCTTGCGGAACTCCGGTTCCATAAAAATATGCATTTCCTAAAGCATTCTGGGCACATATATCTCCTTGCTTCGCCGACTTAATAAACCACTTTACTGCTTCAATATTATCTACGTTTGCTTCGGCATTATCTTCATCTGCAAGAGCCTGTCTACGATAAATATTATCCAAAAAAGGGCCTGAAAAAAAACTACAACCAATTGAGTATTGCGCTTCAGGGTGCCCACCCTCTGCAGCCATACGTTCCCACTTTTCTGATTCTTCCTTCTCCGCTTTCGTATAATCTCTCTCGTTTAGCATTTGCCATGATAAGACATATTGAGCATTAACATGTCCTTGCTCCGCTGCTTTTCGATACCATTCAACAGCCAGTTCATCATCATTAGGGCTGTAGTGTTCTCCAATCTCATACTGAGCATCAGCATCACCCTGATCAGCCAAGATCCTTATTTTAGCAATATCTGCATTATGCATATTGTTTATCCTCTCGTTTAGTATTTTATCATGGGTTTGACAATAGTTTGTCCGGTATTATTTCTAGTCTCCAGTCTATGTCAATTATATATGTTAGAAGCACACAGCAGGCTTGTGGTTATCTCGGAGCTAGAGCTATTCTAGCACATGATGTTATCTGTTACCATATTGATGATTTGGGATTTGGTCAAAATACTTTCTGACGGAAAACCTACAGAGCTGTAAAATTCTAATTTCTAATAAAAATTGTTTACTGCGACACGGGGTTGTCGTGTTACTGTGCTACTGTATTCCTAAAATTAACGTTATGAATATAATCAGTAAGTAAAGTAATTATAAAAGGGAGTGCTATGAAAATAAAAAGGAACGCACGAAACTCCAAAATACGAGATATGGAAGGAAAACATCTTTTTGGCTCATCCTTTGAGGAGAAAAAAACCCTTGAATATCTTAGCAATTTAATTAACTCAAAATTTCTAAGTAATATGCCTGTCAACTTGTTTGGTTTTTCAAGGAAGATATTAGGGATGAAAATAATAATTTCTTCACTAGGAAGACATTTTCCTGAAATAGTTAGTAATAAAGAATTTGATGAGTGGATTAAACATGATCAATTAGATGTTAAAATACCTGGAAATATTTTAATTAACTTTCTGAGAGGTACGATTGCGCCTTTACTCAACAAGAAACGAAATAAGCAGCCGTTATCTTTAGATAGCGATATAGAAGCACGCCTAAACGTTATCAAAGAAACCTTTAATTTAACAAGTGATGACATTGAGATACTTTCTTGTTTCTATTTATTTTCAACAAATGATCTTTTTAAGGATTTCTTAGACAACAACAAACATGCTAATTTCCAAAGATTTTCTGTTTTTAAAAGCTTCGGTCATATTATTTTGGGATATGAGAGGAGATCTTTTTTGCATGCCCTTTCTAAAACAAGGCTTTTCAAGATGTATATTCTGGAGAAAGAATACAGAGGAGAGATTGAGCCGTGTACCTGGTGTATGGATTATTTATCGGGGTATGGAGTAAAGGATTTATCTCATGAGTTCTTTACAAAAGAAAATGAAGAATCATTGCAGATTTCTGATTTTAGTGTCTCTGAAAATGAAAAAATAGTACTGAAAACATTAATAAAGAGTAAAGAACGGCAAAACATTCTCTTTTATGGTGTACCCGGTACTGGGAAGAGTTCATTTGCAAGGTGCCTGGCAAGGGCTTACAAAAAAGATCTTTACACAGTAAAAATACCAGAAGATGATTTACACGAATTCAGATTACGAAATATCTATGCAACAATAAATATTGCAGAAAAGAAGAAAGCTATAGTATTAATTGATGAGGCTGATGAGGTACTGAACTCTTGTAATTCTTTTTTTTATAAAGGCAAGACAAATAAAAGCTTTATTAATAATTTACTGGATAGTCATCAAAAAAAGTTAATCTGGATAACAAATCGTGCAGGCGAGATAGATTCATCTACCATGAGAAGGTTTACTTTCTCTGTTGAATTTAAGAAGTTCAAAACTAATGACCGTTTGAAAGTCTTAAAGAGAGAGTTAGTAAATCAAAGACTCAATGGTTTTTTCAATGAGGATGATTTACTAGATCTGTCTAAGACATATTCTGTAAATGCAGGTGGCATCGTCAATGCTATTAATACTATTAAAATTGATAGAAAGACAAAGAAGGAGTCTGCTCTTAGAAATGTTAGAACGCTTTTAAGCAATCATGAGAAGGTTACAACAAGAAAGAAAAATAGTAATTCTAAATCAAGTAATGTTAAAAACTATTCATTAAAAGGCCTGAATACTTCTCAAGATTTGGAGAATGTAGTATCTGTTCTCAAGAAGTATTCTGAACACCAGAACTATAGTACCGAAAATATACACTCTATTAAAATGCTGCTCTATGGATTACCCGGAACTGGTAAATCTGAATTTGTCTATTATATGGGTGCTTTGTTAAACAGAGAGGTTTTTTTAAAGAGATGCAGTATGATACAATCAAAGTGGGTAGGGGAAACAGAGAAGAATATAGCAGAAGCGTTTGTTGAGGCACAGGCAAGCGATAGTATACTTTTCTTTGATGAAGCGGATAGTCTTCTTTATCCACGAAAGGAAGCCAATCGCTCATGGGAGAAGAGTATGACAAACGAAATACTTACTCAAATGGATAGTTACTCAGGGATAGTTGTTTTTGCAACAAATGATGTTGACGGATTAGATCATGCTGCATTCAGAAGATTTCAGTTTAAAATAGAATTTCTGCCACTAACATCGGATGGGAATATTAAGTTTTACAACTCTATACTGAAACCATTGATATCTAAGAATAATATATTAACAGACAAGGATATTAATTGTATTCAAGATATAAGTAATCTTACTCCGGGTGATTTTGCCATTGTTAAAGAGCAGTGCACGTTCATGAATCAATTAAAATTATCTCATCAACAATTAATTGACTTGTTATTGAGTGAAACGAGACATAAAGAAAGTGAGAGGAAAATAACCGGTTTTGCGGTGATGGAAAGGTGATGCTTTGTGACCATAAGAATATTTAGCAGGATATGTGGTATAAACACCCGAATTCATAACGTGTGACTAACTTTATCCATTGAAATAAGAGAGGTAGAAGGTTACACTCACGTCTTATACGAAAATAATAGAATCATTTATAAGAAACGGACAACAGGTATAGTAAATTACTGTACGCTATTTGACACCAATAATTGCAAATGTTAAGAGCTGACCTAGAGAATAAACTTACCCAAAGCGAATTAACCAGTGAGGACTTTCTGACTTCATCGGTCTTTTCTGTATTTAGATTTGTTAATTGCCGTTGGCTAAATAAATATATAAATCAAGCAGTAAATATAAATGGTGAATCCCTTGATGTAAATTTAGACAACCCCTCGTATGGATTTTGGCCTTGGTATTCAACTGAGAAATATGGAAAGGGAGCTGAGCCAGATGTAGTTATTTCTTCTGGAGACACTGCTTTAATAATAGAAGCAAAGAATTATTCTGGAAAAAGTGGAATTGGTGTAATTACAGAAAATGATCCGTCAAATACAGAGGGTGTAAGAAAGGTTATTATTGATCAACTAGGGAGAGAATATTTCGTTGGGCAAAAAAGGTTGTTAAACTCTGCAGGTGTTAAGCACTTTTATGTAATCTACTTAACAAGACATGATTCATTTCCCAAAGACGATATTGAGGAATCAATTGAATCTATTAAAGAAACCGAACCGAAGGAATATGAGAATTCAAAAAATCTTATATATTGGCTGAATTGGCAAAAAGTGATTCCTGTTTTTGAGGAATTAATAGAATCGAGTAATAAGTCTTCAATGGAATATAAAATATCATCTGAATTAATTGAATTTCTAGACAAAAGAAATTTGCGAAGTTTTTCTGGATTTAAATATCTAAAAAATTACAAAAGTATTTTAGATAATGAAACGAAAATGGCAGAATCATTATTTTACAAAGAAGTTTTAAGCAAATATTGGGAATGTTTAAATAAGTATAAATTGTTCAATAAAAAAAATAATTATTTATTTTTTTCAGAATCGAAGGTGTTATATTGGAACTTTTTAGATGAATACAAATTACTCAATACTAAATCTTATAAACATATATTCTTTAAGGGGTAATTATAATGGATAATAACGGAGAGAAAATAAATCAAGCGATAGAGATCTTAATAAAGACATACGCAGAGATTAATCAGTTAAAGACTGAATTTGAAAGTTTACTGTACGATTATGAACAGACAAAAAGTATGCAATTTTTAGAGGAATATTCTACTGGTGGAAAGTCTCTGAACCTGAGAGCTAATCATACATATCTCTTTGGAAGAGAACTAGACCCAGAAGGGCCAAAGCAAGAACAAAGCTACATTGCTCTTATTTGTGTTTTTTACGAGTCCGGCGGGCTAAATAGAATTAGTCTTAAGGATGATACTGAATTATGGATTGCCAAGGTTGACATAATGGGTAGAAAGGAAGTTTGTCGGACATGGGATATTTCTAGCATTCTTAATATAACTGAGAGGGAATCCTATAAAATCAATGAATTAAATATTGGAGGAACAGTGTATGAATATGGATTTAATAAAAAAGGTACAAATAATGTGGAAGAAGTTTGGGCGGCTAAATTTATTGGCTATCCGTTGGTAGATATAAAGGATAAAATGTTTATAGAAGAAAAGATATTAGATAAGCTACTTGAACGTAAAACGAAAGAAGTTTATTAAAAAGCTAGCTGGTTCTCTAATTGTTAGGTTTGGTGCTGTCATATAGCCTACTTCTTCATTGCCTGGAATATAAAATATCTCAGGAACAAAGCACCTCCCATTCCTATACCGTCAAGTATGTATAGGTCTTTTTCTCCCATTCCTATACCGATATTCCTTAAAACCATTACTGCTGCAACTGCCAGAAACAGTGCCGGTGCAATGTTGATCTCTTCTCCTCTACTCTATTTGCTTTGAGAACCTGTTAACTGGAAAGATTTTGATGTATTTAAAAACCATCGAGAGGTAATTGAGAATTTTGCCAATCAAGTCAAAAGATCTGCAGTAAAGTTTGTTGCGAAGAGCTATCCCGAACTATGGATAGAATGGGATAATCAAAAGGACATTTCAGATCATGCTGCAAATTTAAGAAGCCGTTATAGTTTGTTAATTTAGGGATGGTAGGAAGGGCTCAAATCAGCATTATTTATGGCTTTTAAACTATAGCGCTTCTATTCTAATTTCATCATTAATATTTTTTTGATCAGCACTAGAAATCTTCACTTTTTTTAATCCTTTATGTGTTTTCACTATATAGTGATTGTCAACAATTCCGATAATTCTATACATATCATCATTGTTTAGATCATCGGATGTTTTGATAGGGTCCTCAAGAATGCTTTTCACTATTTCTTGCTGTGGATCTGAACTAGAACTTTTGCCCATACCAAGAATAATATTTAGAAAAACAAATTTAAACATCACCCCTGCAAGACTAATAATTACTACAAACATAATAATATATTTCAGTACTGCACTATTAATCTTTTCAGCCTCTTTCTCTATCATTGATCTGTACAGACTGAAAACTTTATTGTCTTTTTTTATTCGCTTAGTCTTGTAACAATCCTTACCAGCATAAAACTTATATGTAAAAAGATTGCCAATTGTCTTGGTTCTTTGAACTGCAACTATATGATACTCAGCTAGTGACCTTAACTCTTTTGCAAGACATTGTGTGTCCTGGGTAATCAAATATATATCAATTCCCATATGTCTACTCGTTTGAAAAAATGTAAAGACATGGCGGTCCTTATAGGTCCTATGAAAAAGATCATGTGACTGTGCTTCATCAATTATATAAATAACGTTAAAGTTCTCACAAAACCTTTCCTGATATTCAACTGTAAAAAAAGGGTTCAAACCGCCAGCTTCTTCAATAGCAAGATTCAAATCATGCCCAAGTTTCATTTTTTTAATGTTTGTGTAAACTTTTATTTCAAGATCATTGCTTTTAGGAATCCATTCATCATTTACATCACACCATTTGTACCACGATCTAAATACATGATTAACTGCATAATATGTTTTACCGGAACCTATCTTTCCTTCAATAATTCTAATAGCCATTTTTAAGCCTTTCTAATATATTTGATCTTCTGCCTTTTAAAGTCACTTTCTTTATTTAAGACATCAACAGACAGCAGTAATATTAATTCTGTTTTAGTTTTAACATTATCTTCCGATCTAAATATTTTACCTAAATAAGGTATATCACCAAGTAACGGTATCTTTTTGATTCTATTTTCCTCTACAGTCTCCATAAGGCCACCTATATATATCTGCTGACCATCATTGATAAGAGTACTCATTTGAATAACTTTTGTCGTAAATGAAGGAGATTCTATTAATGGATTTACCACAGGAGTCGCTACATCACTAATCTCCTGACTCAACTCCAACTTAACAATATTATTTTCTTCAACATCAACCTTAACTTTTAATATTACTCCTACATCTCTATATACAATGGTTTCCGATGCTAAACCATTTGCAGAAACTGTAGTTCCTGTTTTAATAGGTTCTTCACGGCCTATTTTGATAATTGATTGTTTACCATCCTGAACCAATACATTAGGTTTAGACAATATCTCTACCTTACTTTCTGATCTTAACAACGTTACAAATGAATCAAAGTCACGATGAAACGTAAAAGCCTTTATACCATCTCCAATAACACTACCTCCACCTGACACTATACCAGAGGGCAATAAAGATACATTCCCGCCACGATCAAGATTTTTGCGAATAAAGTACTCTACACCGTATTTTAATCCGTTAGTTAGGGTTACTTCCATGATTGTAAATTCAACAAGAACCTGTTTAGGACGTTTATCGACTTTTTTAATAACCTCTCTTACTTTTTTGAAATCTTCAACGCCAGATTTAATTACAATCATATTTACATCTCTATGTGCGGTTATCTCCAATTCTGAGAATACATCTTTTAGCAATGCTACAACATTTCCAGCAGATTCATATTGCAGATGATATACATAAACATTGTTCGAATCATCAGGTAGCGTTCTAATACTTATATCTTCTAACTCTTCAATACTGTATATCCTGTACAAAACACCATCTTTTGTAATTTCATATCCGTTACTATTAACAATAGTACGTACCATTTTTACTATCTCTTTTCTCTTATACTTCCCTTTTATCTCAATATCTACAGAACCAGACAGATCACCAACCACTACAAAGTTCTCTTTGACAATTCCCATTAAAAGACTAACCACATCTTTCAAATCTACCTGGTCAAATTGTATATCAACATCAATACCTCCTTTTTTAAGTTCTGCTTTTGCCTTACCATCTTTGACTTTCCATTGCCACCTTTCAGCATTTTTTGTTTTAGCAGTATTGTTAAAAAGTTTTTTTACCGGTTTCTTGCTCAAGAGAGTACATCCCGGAGCAAAAAAACATATTACCAATACTAATATTACTATTTTTCTAAGCATTTCAGGAGTGTCCTTATCAGTAAGGAAATTTCCTTTAGTTAAAAATTGCATGCCAAATGTAAAGCTTTTTGGTCATGCATTATAAACTTCTGGAAACAAGTTGATTTTAAAGCATTCATAAAAAACCCAAAACAAAAGGATTTGTGATTTTTGTTCCGGTTTTTATACAAAAGATCATGGATGTATAATTATTACAGAATGTAAATTTAATTGAGATTTATAATTTCATAATCTGAAAGGATTTCTCTCTTCCTCATTTCGAACTCTTGATATTCAAAACCAAGATAAAACCTATATACTTTATCACCTTTATTCATTTGATGTTTAACATCTTGATCAAAAAAATCATTTACATTATCTTCGAATCCATCTAATTCAAGACGTACATGATTTTCTTTGTCGACAATTAATAATTTAATAATTTTCATAGTTTATAACCTCACAAAAGGTATCATCCGTATAGCCATCCTAAAAGCTACAGCGGACATTATTAAAGAAAATCCCTCTACAATTTTTAAATGCAGTGCCAGCCAAGCTGCAATGCCGGTAAAATTGATGACAGTACTTGTAATACCATAAGCACTATCTATGCTGTTCATCGTCCCCATAACTCCCTCGATGAGCATGTAAATAACCCTGCTGAAAAGTATAGGAACTACTGTAATCATCAAGACCCATATAAAGACCTTCATTGCCGTAAATCTTACTACACTGTATCCGACCATCGAACCAAAAGCAGAAAGTAACCATGAAAGTAGTGCTGGCATATTATATTCCCATCGCTATAAAAACTGATCGTATTGCCATTAAACCCAATACGAAAGTACCTATTAAATCAATCAATCCTTCCACTGAACAAAAATCAAGAACGATGTCAGTTGCAAATACATTCGCCGTCAATGTACATTCTTCGCCAGCTAAATTAATTGAACTTCCTGTAGCTAATAGCACTAAAGGATTCGTTGCCAGATATCCTGTAATCAGTCCTGACCAATCAGTATCACCAACTTCTGATACATCTCCTGGAAGAGTTGAATCATATGTTGAATTATCAGCATCAGCAGGAGTTGATACTGTAATGCTTCCTGTAACATCAAGACCGGAAACATCATCTACATTGTCTTGATTATTATCAGTAAAGTTCTCAGCAGGGGCTGCAACAGGATCACCAGTACCACATACTCCGCCATAATCAATTCCTGTCTCGTCCTGATTCATAATATAATCATCACATGTTTCAGGGGGAGGAGGACACACAAAACCAAAATTCAATTCACATACACCACCACAATCGATACCTGTTTCATCTTGATTTTGTATCCCATCAAAGCAGTTTGGCAATGTCGGTACATCGTCAAACGCCTCATAAAAATCCACAGGAAAATCGTCAACAGTTAAACCAGTATAGGCACCTCCGTTTACACCACCATTTGGATCGTATGTAACAGAAATATTATCAGCTAAAGTAGTATCATTAATATTTCCAGAAACACCATCATTGTCAAATCCTGAGAGCACTTTAGAATGAGTACCTTCAATATTATTACCTTCTTTTATCGTGCAATAATCGACATTAGACCAATTATCACAAAACTCTCCGAATTCTTCATCTGTTGCTGGATAAAATGCACCGTTATACTCTTCTATCTCAACATTTTGTACAAGTGTGCCACCTAACGAATCACCAAAAGGTGTGGACTCCCATCCATTTGTTTCATCATCGTAATCTGGATATACATTCTTGCCACTGGTTGTTGTCTGGATATATCGTTTTAGACTAGTATAATCATTCTCCATCCACCCAAGATCAACTGTGCCTGTGGACGGATCATAGCTCGAAACCTTTGCAATATATATGTCACCTGCAATAGTTTTATAAATATATTTACCCACTAAATAATTTATTGCTATTCCAACAGCGACATATAAAACAAAAGGTAAAATAGCTTCTGCCTTTCTCTGCTTTACATAAAAAGAGCTAAACAAAATAGAAACAGTTAATAATGAAATTATTAAGATTTTTTTAATCATAATATTATTAATTACATTTTGTTTTAAAAGTATGTGCCAGCCCCTAGAAAGCCAGCACACACATCCATGCCAACTATCTGGCACGAATCAAACCAATAGTTTTCCAAATGGCCCATATTGCGGCCAAACCAGTTATGACTATTAAAGCCATACTGAACACTGGTGCAGTGTCAACAACAACGCCAGTTAAGTCTAACGCTGCTTGTGCAACTGTGCATGAAACTGCAATTGCAACAGCACTAACAACAGCAACCGTAGCAACAACCTTCAACTTCAACTTATTAACAACGGTACTGCAAAAACCTTTAATTCTTTTCCATCTAGACAAGTTAATCACCCCCTTTCATAATAAAAAATTAAACAGCATATTTAACAAGAACATACGAGAATAAAAACCCACAAGCTAAACCAGCCAAACCCATAAGAAAATTTTCAGACCATACACCCTGTAACGAAATCGAAGAAAGAAAAACATGAATTGAATTCAGTGAACCTTCAATAGACATGTCGCCTGAGCAATGAAAGGATATCGGAGCATTTCTTCTTATATAGAAATCACCAGTGACACCATTAGCAGTGATATCTATAACACCTGAAAAAGAATCAGACGTAATAACAGCATTCGACATATCACCACAGTTAAAATTTCTAATAGCCATCCCTAGCTCCTCGTAATAATTTTAAATAGCCAGCCGCACATCATTGAGATTATTCCAAATAGCAAAACTATGGTAAAAAAATAATCGAACATTGGATTACCGGTTACTTGAACTGTGTTAACTTCCCATACAGTACCCCAATCACCATAAGCAGCGATAAACATCACTCACACCCCAAGCATTTAATTACATAGTTGAAATATCTATTTAGAAAACTAATTGAGAAAAATGAGTACGGAATTCCAACAAGCAGAGCAATGAAACCCAGATAGAAAGTCAACAAACCTTCATGTTTAGTTTTAGTTGCTAAATTATCATTCATATTCATTCTTCTTTCTATCCATGTTGAAAGATTAAAAGGGACACGGCACTATCAGCTGAGGATTAGATACCGTATCCCCCAGGCTGCACTCGCAACCTTAAACTTTTTGTGTCTTTGAGAACTTATCATTATTCAGTTTCACAGAATCGATATTGAATTTAACATCTCTTCCAGATGCGTAAGGTCTACGCATGTCAGCAATAACATTGTCACCCATTATCAACTTACCTTCTCCGTTCACTTTGTCCTGTGGTACAAAACAACTAATAGTTATTCCAAGATCCATTACCATAACTTGAAAACCCACGCCTTTGTCTGGAATAACACTTACATCACTGGCAATAATTCCGTCTACTTTCATAACAATTCTCCTTATTCAAAAATCACAAAAACTCAAAATCGATCAAGCCAATCTTGACCATTTCCAGTACAATTTTGAAAAGCCTTTTATTGGTCTTTTCAGGTGTAAAGCAATCTCTAATTACTTCTTTAAGCGTACCGATATCATGATATTCACTCCTTTCTTCATCATTAAGTTCTTCTAAATCTTTAATGCCATAACAATTACCAAATTTAGAAACCATCCTTTTCCCTTTTAGATGGATAATCATTTCCTTTAAATCGTCATCATCTATATCAACTCCAATTTTCAAAGCATATTTAGATATCTCTTTTCCATAACCAGATGTAACTGGACGAATATCAGAGATGGTTCCTAAGCCACATTTTTCTAAAGCAATTTCTAACTCTTTTTTTATCGGATCTAGCACCTTTGAATGACCAACCTGTTTCATGTTCTCAACTTTGCGAGCAACATTTAAATCGACCAAAATATGTGAATGTATATGCCAACCCCTTTTACGATCCTTACTCACTTCAATATGTTCAACACCACCAGCGATATATTTTTTGAACCAAGTTTTGTTACGTTTAAATTTCCGCATTGCATCTTTGTAATTTCCAAATCCTTTTTTCAGATTATCTCTGAATAAATTCGGTGCTGTTACAGTAAGTAAATGAGGGTTAGTCATTCTTTCTCCCAACTTTTCAACTTTTCTAGCTAAAATTGATGATCTGTATGAATTACAAACAGGACATACACGATCTTTACATCGAAGTTGAGGTTCAAATAGAATATCTTCAGGATTGGCAGAATTTACTTTGACAAAAATCGTATTTCCACAAATCCCCATCCTTTTTGCTCTCTTATCCTGACCAACTTCAATGACTAACTGTTCAATCCTGAATAAAGCTTGATTTCTCCATCCATTTCGATACTTATGAGAGGTTTTATTCTTAGAATTAAATTTATTTTTTTTTGTAGAAGTACACATAATCTTAGAAAAGTGTCAGATATTTCTTAGTATCAAGTCATAGGAATATCGTGCCAAACAAAAAAAGCTATATGCCTTGCGGGCGGATCGTCCGTCCTCTGTCATATAGCTTTTTTTATTTGTATTATTTGAGTATTGAACTAAAATAGGTGCGTTATTCTTTTTCATGGCTGAACGGGAATAATGTGATGGGAGGTATAAGTTCAAGCTTATGCTTCCCTTTTTTTATAAAAAATTTACTAATAAATTTTAATGTACTTTCAATGTAGTCAGATTGTAGTAGAAATGTAGTAAAACCAGCAGTACTCTGCCGGATACTACAGTAAACACCAGAATAAAATAGAAATCATAAGTCATTGCTAAATTGTGCGATAGCAACATAGCAGACACTAAATCAGGCACTTAACTAAATTAAAAAAAAGGCTTCTATGATAATTGATACACATGCACATCTTGATTTTCCGGATTTCAAAGATGATATTGATGATGTAATAAAACGTGCGGGAGAAGTTGGCGTTGAATATATTATAAATGTTGGTACAAGTGTTGACACAAGTGTCAAGTCGATTGAACTGACTAA
>ENA-OREN01003397-OREN01003397.1-marine-metagenome-genome-assembly--contig:-NODE-3397-length-14877-cov-3.143108_pt1 | contig 14877 bp, 15 predicted proteins | sample MGYA00248624_ERZ508555 | MGnify/ENA primary metagenome ERZ508555 (study PRJEB26222, sample SAMN06267773) | marine metagenome | isolation source: Saanich Inlet, British Columbia, Canada | place...
GTCGAGCGCTGTGGAGATCAACTCGACCGCCTCGTCGACCACGAAGAAGAACCGGCTCATTTTAGGTCCGGTGCTCTCAATCACACCGTTCGTCTCGATCATCCGCTTCCAGATTGGTAGCACGGAACCGGTCGACCAGGCGACGTTGCCGTACCGAACGCACCCAAAAGATGTGTCCGAGTTGGCAGACATTGATACAAACATGCGCTCCATGATCGACTTCGAGAGGCCGTAGATGTTGTAGGCGGGTGGAGCGGCCTTGTCGGTCGAGATCCCCAGGACGACGTCCACTCCGTGGTCGACTGCGGACCGGGCGACGTTCTGGGAACCCAGCACGTTCACGTCGACGCATTCCATGGGCTGCTTCTCAGCGAGGTCGACGAACTTGGTGGCCGCGGCGTGGATGACCACTTCCGGCCGCACAGAGTTCATGGCGTCACGTACCGACTCCATATTGCATACGTCGAGAGGCGTGGTATCAACTCCGGTGTCGCGCGCCGCGGCCTGCAGTTGCTTCTGGTTTCGTGCACCAAGCACCACCTCGCCGCGATCCTGGAGAGCGGAGGCAAGGTTGCGCCCGAGGAAGCCGCTTCCACCCGTGATCAGGATCCTCGACATGGATTGACACTCCTTTCATATCCCTACCGGATCCAGACAGTTCTTGATGGACCGGGTCCCGTCGGCCGTCAGGCTAGCCGTGTGGGCTCGGCGGGCCTGACCGACCGACACCGACCAGGGTCATGTCCGTCGGAGCAGCAGGTTCCACTGGAATCGCCGTCGTGTCGCCGATGTGGGGTTCACAGGCGCGAGGAACAGTCGCCGACGAATGCGGCCCCGCTCCTCAATGGCGAAGGCGTCGTAGTTGTCGGCGGTTGCCTCGATGAGGTCTCCAGACCAGGAGGAGTCGACTGATGGGGTGACCTCTAGAATCGCGGACCTGACCCTTCTGTCGCTGAATAGAGTGGGGGCACCGGCAAGGACCGCCGGCTCGTATCCCTCAACGTCGACCTTCAGGAGGGCAACCTCACCGTCGGTGCCGAGTTGGTTGTCGATCAGGTCCTGTAGTCGGATCTGAGGGACGGCCACAGCCTCACCGTTGTGCCAGTTCTCCTTTAGGCCAGCCCGGTGATCGGCCACCAGGGTGCCCAGGCCACGGTGGTCGGGGTTGTCCCAGCCGGTCAGTTCCACGGTTCCCTCGGACGGGCCTAGTGCCACTGCGACGATCGTGACATTGGGGAACTCGCCAGAAACCAACTCGAGGTCCGAAAGGCACCGTGGCGACGGCTCGACGGCGACCACCCGACCGGTAGGGCCGACCAGTTGCGCAGCGTGCGCAGTGATGATCCCCACATTTGCCCCGACGTCGACCACGGAATCACCCCGGTCCAGAAGATCATCCAGAAGATGGAGAATCTCCCGTTCGTAGGTCCCCTCGTAGGCGGACCGACATGTCCAGTCGTCAGGATCATGAATGAGAGGTGTCCCGTCTGGTAACCACACCAGACCCGGCTTGGGTCTACGCTGAACGAATGTCGCGACCCTCCAGTACCACGAAGCTCCCCGAAAACCGGAGCAGGCCAGCCGGCGTGCGAAGCGGTGGGTAAGTGGAAGCCTTCTCACAGTACGGAGCGTAGACGGAGGTAAGTGGTCCGACGCTGTGGTGCGATGTTGATATCGATCAGTTGACTACGGTGGACCAAGCCCGCAGGAGTTGCCGATGCTGAGCGTCTCGATCGGTACTTCGCTCAATATAGGCTGGATTGATGGTGAAATTCGGTGGATAGTCCTGAGTTCCTCAGACTCGCTGACGATTTCGGTTGGCACATCGAGTCGCTAGCCGATGCCAGAGGTGGGTGGTGGGTCATTGCCGGCGAGCGTCCACCCTCGACATTCGACGAGGAGATACTTGATGAACTGGCCGACGTTGTTGACGGAAGCTGGTGGTATGAGGTCCGCAACTCTCTTCTTGTCGATTACATGGCCACTTGTGGTGTGCCCCGCTCGCTGTGGGAGGTGGGAGCTGGAACCGGAATAGTGGCACAGGCGTTACAGAACGATGGCTATCAGGTCGTCGCCGTGGAGCCTGGTCGAAGCGGCGCGGCCCAGACTGCTGAGCGCGGAGTTCCGTCGATCGCCTCGACTCTGGAAGAGCTCCGGTTGCCGGCCGGGAGTATTCCCGCAATCGGCTTGTTCGATGTGATCGAGCATCTGGAGGACCCCGGTCGATTTCTTGAGGAGTGTCGGAGGGTGTTGGACCCGGCAGGTCAACTGGTGGTCACGGTTCCCGCCTATTCCTGGCTCTGGAGCAACGCTGACGATCTGGCAGGTCATTGGCGCAGGTACACCACAGGGTCTCTGATCGCAGAGGTCGAGGACTCTGGGTTCGATGTCCGAGACTGCTCCTACCGCATGGCGTCCCTCGTTGGCCCGATGTTCTTCGCACGGGCCATACCGTATCGACTCGGCCATCGGTCAGAGCCATCAGCGGTTCAACGCCAACTGGCGATCTCGACTGGTGGAGTGGGACGGTTGGTAACGGTGTTTGAACGACGGGCTGGAAGATACCTTCCATTTGGAACGTCGGTCTTCGCCGTCGCTGCACCCAACACGTCCGGTGGGTGAACATGGGTCGACTGGCGGTCGGCCCCGGTGCTGTCACGGAACTGGCTGAACTCGGGTTCTCATGAAAGGACGGAACAGTGTGCGCGAGCCGAAAATACGCTGACTGACGGTGGTGTTGAGTCTATGAAGGTGTCTGATCGGGTGCTCGCAGTCATCGGGCCTCGTGTCCGAAGCCATCGGTGGTTGTTCGCCCTGCTGCCATTCACTTTCTGGGGACTGCGCTCAACTCTGCTCAATGGTCTTGTCGATCCACTCAGGGTCACGAAGTTCCGCGGCGATTTCTCGGGAGCCCTGTTCGACTTGTTCTGGTGGCAGGGGGCTTGTCAAGACGGGGAGTTGGTGCGAGGTCTTGAAGTTGCCTACGGACCGCTATTCACTCTTCTCCACTACGCGGTGATCGACTCGCGGGAATCGTGTGGTCCCGCGGGCCTGGCAGTTCAGACCCATATCGGAGTCGACCTGCTGCTGTACATCGTTACCGCAGCGAATCTCCTGTTGATCGTCGGAAGCATGTGGTTGATGAGGAAGCTGTTTGATCTCGACGATCGACAGACGTTGTTGGTGGCTACCCTTTGGTTGGTTGACTTTCACCTCGGGTTCAGCCTTGGCGTGGCGGCGATTCTTGAGTTTCTTGAACTGTTTCTGCTTCTCGCAGTGCTCGTCGCCATGCGGGATTCAAGGCGTTCGTCTCAGATCTCATCAGGCCTCCTTCTCGGTCTGGCGGTGATGGTAAAGGTCGTCCCGGTTATATTTCTTCCGCTGCTGCTCTTGAATCGGCAGAGGCTGCTCTCCCGGGTGGTCGCCTGTGTGTCGACGATGGTCGTGTTGATCGGACTGGCGAGTTCGGTCCTGATGATCTCGCCAGTCTCAATGGTACGTGGGATCTTCTTCCCCTCACTAGCCGTGACCACCGTCGACGACCCTGAGTTTCGGAGCCTGCCATCGTCGATTGCCCGGCTGTTCTTTCCTTCAGCGGACCCTGTTATCGGTGGACTGGTCATGTTCGGTTGCCTGCTCGTTGTGGGATCGATCTACCTCGCGGTTATCTGGCTGACGGCAAGGAATCACGTTGTGAGCCTCGAGCACACTCCGGCAGGCGATGACCGGGACTGGCTGCTGTTGGTTGGCCTGTACTTCTCGCTACTCCCACTCCTGAACATCGCCCACCGTCACACATTTCTGTTCCTTGCACCCGTCTACGCAGTGGGCGTCCTCCTGGCGTCGAAGTTGTCGACCTTCAAGAAGAGGGCATCGTTCGTGTTTGTAGGGGCATTGGCTTACATCTGGGTATCGCAATCATTGCTGTCTGCCGCCGCACGGCTGGGAGGCGTCGATCTGCCTACCGTATTCCTTGAGGAGAGTCTCCCGACCTTGCTGTTGGCCATGCTCTTCCTTGTCGCAGCCTGGAGCGAGAGAAAGGTGGACCCGGAAGCGAAAACGGTAGATGTGGGCTTCAGATTGCCTTGGTCCACGACTGAGTTGGAGTAATCAGTTCCTTTACTCTTTCTGGTCCGAGCCTTGCAAGAGCATCAATGACTGAGTACTCACCACCTGGGAGTTGCCCCCCTGGATCTGGCTCAAGTTGTGCGTACTCGAACACCTCAATTCTGATGCCCCGTCTAGTGAACTGGCTGGTATCCAGATAGCTGAGTGCTGAAGGACCGGTAAGGTAGGTGGTCCCTCTTGTTGCTTCGACGAGTTGAGCGAGACGCTCCGACGGGTTTCCCTCGTGTGGCAGGGAACTCGCCAGAATCACAGGTGTCTTGACTTCAAGCAGTCCGAGAATCCACGCTGTTGTCGGCTTGGTTACGTCAAGCAGGAGCCCGGCGGTCTCGACCCCTAGGAGACATGATTTAAGTTGGTCAGCGAACTCAAGGTACGAAGGGCTACCTGAGTAGGCGGCGTCAATTAGGCGTAGGTGACGGCAACACCAACTTGAGTCGGCTATCTTGGTTTCGCGAATCGTCTGGTGGTATCGGTCGGCGACCTGAACGGGGATAGTCAACCATGTCGGGGTCCCAGCCGCCGTTTGTATCCGGTTCCTATTCCTCCAGTCTCTCTTGGTGTACTGAACCGTGTCGTAGAGGATGAGGAGATCCGCATCTGCTGCCTGCGCGAACCAGCCTCGCCATGGGAGATAGTTGGGTTGGGTAATGACGACTCGCATGTGGAACTGCCCATCCTAAGGTGCTACACGACTACATCTCAGCCACGAGTGGGCTGAGATCGAGGAGGAAGACTTTCGGTGCAAGCGGCAAGGCTCCAGTGGTCTCTGTGATTGGAATTGACGCCGAGCGAGGATAGTGCTCTTTGAGTAGCAGTCTCACGTTGGGTATGGCGACCCAGTGGTGCGACAGGTCAGATCGGGTGGAGTAGATGCCCAGATTCGCTCGCACGGGCCAGTTCTCGTACCCGGGGTTGACGATTAGAATTTCGTTGTAGTTCCCATCTTGGTAGCGTTCGAGTTCCTTGAGCAGGAAAGTCTCCTTGGTCCGTGAAGGATCGATAAACACTTGATGGATATTGCTCCAGGCAAGGCTCGCTGCAACGACGCACACCATGGCGAGGGCAGACACGCCTGCCAAAGGTGGAACTTTGCGGAGTAACTGCCTTATCGGCCCTGACCCGGATGCTGGTACGCGGTCAATGAGAGTAATCAGCGCTATGAGGAGATAAAGCCACACGGTTACTGAAAGGCCTGTCATGAACCGATACTCGATTTGGTTGTCTGGAACGACAAGGTGGGTCGACATCGTAAGGATCGCTAATACGAACAGGAGTCCGGCAGATTTGAACCGCTCACCACGGTGGCCACGAAACCGGAGAACCAGCCCGGCGGCGATGATGGCGAGAGTCACTCCCCCCGTTAGGGCGGCTTCGATGACGCTAGGGCTTGAGATTTGAAACGGTCGAGCCGCGACCACCAGTGGGTGGGACAAGAACCAGATCACCTTGTTGATTATCTCGCCTGGAGATCGGATCAACTGCACTCTCGGGTCGCTACTGATTCCCGCAATGGCGTTAATGGCCGTAGCTCCAGCGATAGCTAGAACAGCCGAGGTTGCGACTACCGCTCCAAGGCGAAGTGATTCGCGCAGCAGATTCGGTAATGGGGTTCGGCGGACTGCTGCCCTGACCCCTACACATCCCCACGAATACATTGCTGAGGGCGGGTACGTAAGCATGGTTGCAGTCAGCAATACGAGGCCCGTTAACAGTCGCCACCGTCCGCGGTCTTGAGGTGGTTCGACCACGAGTAGCCCAGCTAGGCCACCCGTGAGGAACATGTATGGAGCGAGCCATGTCTGTGCCCATCCGGCGAAGGAATGGAATGGTGGTAGAAGCACCATTGAAATTGCCGCCAGCACACTGAAGGGGGTAGACAAACCCCACTTCCGTAGAAGGTGTTGAGTCGCGACAGCAAACAGGACTATTCCGGCGACGCCCAAGCAGCGGAGGAGTCTGAGAGAACTGATGTCGTCAACAAACGAGAAGGCGATCCTGTAGATGACTCCGGAAACCGGTCGTAGATCAGCAAAAGCCTTGTTTCCTGCATCTACTGCCAGTGACGGAAAGTCGTCGCTCCAGGCGGATCTGAACAAAGCGAGGGGGAGATATAGCGCGCCTGCGGGCAGGCCAGTGAGAAGTGCAGAAAGAATGTGTGCTCCGGCAGAGTTGCCGGAGGCCACAATGCCACTCTCCCCAGAGACTTCCGCTGCGTTCTCTCCAGGGTCATCCCTGAAGCGGTTGTTCACGATAGACATGGAGTTGGTGAAGGCGAGTTCCTAAACACCTCAGACTTTCTCTGCGCAAATTGTGAACTCATAGAGTCCGTAATCTTGTCGAATGCGCAACCTTCGGCTCATGGCGTTCGCGAGCAAATCTGCAACTCGGCCGATCGAATCGTAGTGGAGTCTCTCGTCTCGAAGCTGTTGGTCTGAGTGGGTACTGAGGAAGTTCAGAGCAAGCCGGGACTCAGCTAGAGACGCCAACTGGACAATCGTTGCGTCAACATAGTCGGTCCAGATGTCAAGGTCGGTACCAGCACGGACGTTAAACAGGCCACTCGCTACGACGATACTTGATGTCGGAGCACTACTCAGATCGGCAGTCACAACGAACGCATCTGCATCTTCTGGAAACAGTTGTATTGCTGTTTCTATCATGTTTTGTGATATGTCGATACCTGAGTAGGCGCCTCGGTGGTTGTTGTCTCGAAGGAATCCAAGGAATGATCCGAATCCGCATCCAACATCGAGTACCGATTCAGTTGGACGAAGTTTCGTGATCTCATGGAGGATACTGAATCGTAGAAGTTGAGACTCTGCACTATTCCAGTCCACACCGCGTGCTGTCGGCCCGTGGGATAGGAGACAATCGTCGTAGTAGCTCCGCACGCTTTCGAAATGATCGTTCATGCAACTCTTCCTCCCCTCTCCATCGAAATGAAGCATCCACAGATCTGAGCTTGTCGCAAGGCGGTAGTGATGTCTCTAGCGGACCAGAGCACTGGTTGGTGTGTCTGCAGACGGTGGGCAAATCGTGAAGGCATCCTGTGCTCCATTCCAGTGGGTCGCTAAAGATCTGGGCTGAATTGACTCAAGAGCAAACTCGAACTTGGATACTCAGTCCCCCAGACTTCCCAGAGCTATCAACTCTAGGCATCGACTCTGTACCTGAATCGGCCGGATGCCGAGTTCGAGCAATCCGAAGACCCTGTCGTTTAATAGAAACCGAAAGAGGCTCGGAAACTCTGTCTTCCACCGCACCTTGCGATTGCCTGATTGGAGTGTCCTGTCGTCTGGTGACCACTCAAGCCGCTCAGTTTCTGAGCGAGACACGATCCTGTTGCCAAACGAGAAGGTGAGATTTGTTACCGGGAACCCACTTCCGTGGATCGTGATGTGCTTTAGTCCGCAACTCTTGAGTAGATCACGAAGCGACTCGGGACTGTAACGGCGGAAATGACCGTGTGCTTCGTCTTCGATAGACCACTTGTCCATTCGCGCGGGAACCGCAATGCAGAGCCGTCCGCCTGGACTGCGCAAGGCCGAGCAGAGGCTTCGGACAAACTCATGGTCGTCGTCGATGTGTTCAACGACCATCGCGGCTACGACCAAGTCGAAGTCGCAGAACTGCTCAGCCGTTCCAAGATTCCACTCTACGTCTGCAAATCTAATAGAGCAGTCGTGCACGCGCGATACAGAATCGAGAGCTCGCCATGCATCGGCTAGTGATGCTCCGTTAGCGTCGATCGCTGTGACTTCGTGTCCGTCAAGTGCCAGACGAATCGCCAACTGGCCTGAACCACATGCCACTTCAAGGATTCGCTGCTCGGTCCCACGTCCAACTAGTGATCGCAACCTCGCGTAGTGCAGGAGTGAACCCGGCGGATCCAGGGCTGTCCAGATCATGGTCTACTTGGAGAGATAGGGCCAATCAATGGAGATTGCCCCCAGGATCGCGCTCCGGCCGGTCCTCGCCATTCAGGCATCCGACCTGCTCTGCAATGACATAGCGCGGCCGCCGCTTCACCTCCACGAACATGTTGCTCACGTAGACTCCGATGACCCCTTGGATGGTAATGATTGAACCGGCGAACATGGCGAAGATCGTGACAAGGCTGGTCCAGCCGGCGACAACCTGTCCCGTAGCCTTCTGGTAAATAGCGAAGCTGGCGAAAGCGACGCCGACTAGGGCAATCATGAACCCGAAAGCAACGACTAGATTCAGGACCCTAGTGCTATGAAACATCATGCCGTCAAGACCATGTCGCAATTGCCGGCGTAGCGAATAACTGCTCACCGAACCTTTACGCCTGGATCGCAGGTATGACACGCTGATCTGTGAGAAACCGAGCCACCGGAGGACCATCAGGTAGTGGCCGTTCCTCTCCTTGAGCATGAGGAATGCATCCACGACCTTTCTGTCCAGCACACTGAAACTGCCTTCAGCGGGATCCACGGGTATTCCGCTGAACAACTGAAACACTCTGGCATAGACCCGCGCCACCAGGCGCCGCGACAGATGCTGGTAGTTGCCAAGTCGACGAGCAGTGACGACATCGTGGTTGTTCGCGTGCTCCAGGAGTTCGGGAATCACTTCGGGAGGGTCCTGGAGGTCGCAGTCCATGACAATCACCTTCTGTCCTCTCGCCTGTTCAAGGCCTGCCGCGATCGCTGCATGCTGCCCGAAGTTCCTTGAGAGGCGTAGGCCCACGAGGTGGGAGTTGATCTGTGCCAGTTCTTCGATTCTGGTCCAAGTGTCATCGGGTGATCGGTCATCAACGAGAATCACTTCATACGAGCGTTCGCTCTCCGAGAATGTGGAAGCCAACCTAGACAGCAGCTCTGAGAGCGTAGAACAGCACCCGTAGACGGGTACGACAACGCTAATGTCTGGATCCGGAGTCATTCGACTGGCCCCGCCGTCCTTGAGCATCTGGCCACGGCCATGTTTCCGGTAGTTCGCGACAACGCGGATCGAAGGTATGTGCTCCCATGATTGGCCACGATTAACCGTGCAGGCTCCGACAGAATTTCACTTTGGCCTTGATGACACATGGGACTCCGTCTCAAATCCGGTCGACGAGAATGGCTTGGTCCGGCCCAAGCGCGACAATGTGAGTAACGGTAGTGGCTGACCGGGGCAATCGGCCGTACCAGAATGGAACCCGTTGTGTCCTCTGCGACATGTACAGTCTGCCACATATGGTAGTCAGTGGAGGAAAGGGGTGACCGGACGATGTCGAAACCTCTAGTGGTGTTCGGCACAGGAGCGATCGCTGAACTGGTGGCATACATGTTCACGACCGAAAGCAGTCGTGTCATTGCTGCGTTTACCGTAGATGAGCCATTTGTCGAGTCTCATTCGGCGTTCGGATACCCTCTAGTTTCTTCAAGCGAAGTCTGCGACAAATACCCACCTGATAAGTACGACATGTTCGTCGCGGTCAGCTACACACAACTCAATAGACTTCGTATTGAAAAATACTCCTGGGCGAAGGAATCTGGATACCATCTACCAAGTTATATTAGCCCAAGAGCTACGCTGTTTCCAGATTTCTCTTGTGGCGACAACTGTTTGATATTTGAGGATAACACTATTCAGCCATTCGTGACGATCGGGTCGAACGTGACTCTGTGGAGCGGCAACCATATTGGTCATCATACGATCGTTGAGGACGATGTGTTCATCGCATCACACGTGGTTATCTCCGGTGGAGTAAAGGTCGGCAGGGGTACGTTTATGGGTGTGAATGCGACGATCAGGGACCACATCACCATCGGTGAGAACTGCGTAATCGGGGCAGGGACACTCATTCTGGATGATGCTGAACCCGGGACGCTATTTCGAGGGGAGCCTTCAGTCGGCCAAGATGCCCGACTGGCACGTCGGGGACGCTGACCAATGGCTTGGAGGAGACATGGTTGGGTGGATCCACCATGTGATCGGCCATGGCGAGCGACCCATGCAATGTTGCCGTGCGCCATTCCGGTTGGCGACGACCACTTTCGGGTCTACTTCAGCGGTCGTGATGAATCTGGTCGCTCGTCCATCTCGGCAGGTCTACTGTCCGTACTCCCAGAGCCTGTGTGGCTGGAACTCGACGGGGCCCCCCTACTCCTTCCCGGTGAGACAGCGGCCTTTGACGGCGCTGGAGTATCGGTTTCCTTCGTAACCGGCGGGGAACAGGAAACCGAGGTCTGGTATCACGGCTGGTCGCTTGGACGTGACGTACCATGGTGGAACAGCATTGGGTTGGCAGTCGGTCCTGCAGGACGTGAACTTCGGCGTGTAAGTCGGGCACCGGTGTTCGACAGGTCCGAGGAGGATCCGTTTTCTCTGGCCTACCCGTTCATAGTGGATATAGGTGGAGTCGAGCAACTCTGGTACTCGAGTTACCGGAGATGGGCGAGAGTCGGCGACATACCTCCGATGGAGTACGTGGTCAAGCGTGCGACACGGTCGGAATCAGGGTGGATCTCCGACGGTGAGGTGCTTTCCCCGAATCCACCTGAGATCGCATTGAGCCGCCCCTGTGTCATTCAGGAGCCTGATTTGGTGAAGGCCTGGTTCGCAGTGAAGGAGGCATCAGACGACCTGTATCGGATTGGTTACGCGGAGTCGACGGACGGTAATGATTGGGACCGCTTCGACGACGTCGGAGGCCTAGTCGCTGCTGGAGAGGGAGGTGAGGTAGGCGAGGTGACCTATCCCTGGGTCGTGGACTCGGGCGGAAGACGATGGTTGTTCTACAACGGGGATGGGTACGGACGGACCGGCTTTGGGATAGCGGTCTGGCACGACTAAGGGTCGCCACGCTTGGAGGCCGGTTAGCCCTGCCCGGAACGGTAAAGGCGGTCCTCACCTGATTGGTAGTACTCGTCGACTGATGTCACAACTCTCGTATACCACCCAAGCAGTTGCTGGGTCCGAGGAGGAAGTGCTCGAACTGCCTCCTCGCCCAGGGCGCGCACATAGTCGATTTGTTGCTTGAAGAAGGACTTAGTCCATTGATGGTTGATTGCGTATCGGGAGTTCCCAGATGTGTTGTTGCCAGCGGCATGCCACAGGGTGGAGTCGAACACGATGATCGATCCCGGCTCGCAACATGCCTGTACTGCGTGCTTGGCGAACTCTGAGGCTAGTTCTGGATCAGTAGGTGTGCGATCAAGCTGGTGGCTCCCAACGAGCGCCCAGGTAGCTCCTGACTCCATGGAGAACTCGGAGATGACAACGAGAGTGTTGAGCGATGCAACGTACCCGTTCATGTAGCGGGGGAAGTCCGGATGCGGCCGGACCTGAAATATCTCCTCGGATTTCAGTGGCAACTGGGTCGAAGGTAGGACGAACGCGTTCTGCAGGTGGCATATTGCCGTAGGGCCGATCACCCTATCGATGATAGCTAGCAACTCTGGAATCTCAAAATATGTGAAAAAATGCCTACTAAATTTCATTGGAATTCTGGCTACACCAGCCTCGCCGGCTGCCATAAGTCTGTCATTGCCGATTTCCGTTGTAACTGCATCTAATGCCACATCCATCTCATGACGAGCGTCTGAAATAAGATCAGCTGATAGAACATCTGTGACAATAACAATTCCGTCTTCAGAAACACGGTGTACAACCGCGTCAAGCCAGTTACTGTCAGTAGATGAGACCTGATGTACTGTTGACAAATACTGATTAGGCGGCTCATGCATTGTTACAGTTAACCTCTTCTAATTGGAGTTTCAGATGCAATTGTTGCTTCAACTACTCGTTCCACTTCATCACATTGAATGCCTGAATAGAGTGGAAGCCGTACCAGACATTCAGCAACGCTAGTCGATACTGAGCAGTCCTCCCGATTGGCACCAGTTAGTCTACCCATGCGAGAAGCATGGAGTGGTTGATAATGGAATACCGCTGTTATTCCATGCCGATCCAAATGATCTATGAACCTGTCCCGGTCGTGAGGTGAGGGAAAGAGTAGGGGGAATGCGTGGCAGGCTGAGGATACGTATTCGGGAACTGACTGAAAGCGTACGCCGCGCTGTAGGCCCCATTGTTCCAACCGATTCCGGTAGGTGCTCCAAGCATGTCGCCTGTTGGCTTGGATAAGAAGGAAATCCTCAAGTTGTGCAAGCAGGATTGCTGCTGATACCTCCGACAGAACATAACTTGAACCAGTATCTACCCACGTATATTTGTCCGCTAAGCCGCGCCGGAATAGCGATCGGTTGGTTCCCTTCTCTCTGAGAATCTCTGCGCGGTCCTTGTATGAATCGTCGTTTATTAGCAGAGCTCCGCCTTCACCACAGGAGATGTTTTTCGTTTCGTGAAAGCTCTGGGTTGCGAGATTGCCAAAGGTACCCAGGGGTGCGTCGTTCCATGTGCCACCCAACCCATGAGCATTATCCTCAATCAGGATTAGGTCGTGATCATCGCATAGGGAGCGAAACGCCTCCATGTCGCAGGCGACACCTCCATAATGCATTACGACGATCGCAACGGTTCTACTGGAAACGCAACTACGTGCCGATTCCGGTGAGATGTTCAGTGTGGCGGGGTCGATGTCGGCAAACACCGGGCGGTAGCCCAACATAGCGAAGGCGTTAGCCGTGGAGGGAAACGTGAAGTCGGGAACGATGATTTCTGATCCAGAAGGGGCGTCCAGAAGCATCGCGCACATCTCGAGGGCGTGGGTACAAGAGGAGGTGACCAATGCTGAGTGGGCACCCGTCAACTCACCGAGCAGCGACTCCGCTCTTGCACAGAATACGCCGTCCCCGGCCAGCCTGCCGGACTCTAGGACCGTGGTTACGTAATCAAGCTCATTCATCGAGCGGTATGGCCTGTTAAAGGGGATTCTCTGAATTGTCACCGCTGGTGCACCATGTCCAGAAACTAGTTGTTGTCCCCAGGGACATTGTTGAAATCCATGCGTGGATGCCCGTACTTTGGTGAGGCATCTGCAAAGTTCTGCGCAGATCGGCTGGGCGAGGGTGACCGACTCATGCCATTTCCTCGTTCATTGGGCAACTTCGGGTAAGGGTACTGGGCGGCCACTGTTTCACTCTAGTTCGGTGATATATGACGTATGGTATCTGACGACACCTTCCCCCTAGTTCTGTCGAGGGGGAAGGTAGGATCCCACTCGCCAGATCGCGTCTACCCGGGGGTAGTCGGAGGAGTAGGGGTGAGGAGGCACATGCCGGCTGTCGCACCTTCAGAGCTGAGAACAAGACCAGACGGAGTGGCATCCGGGTTCGGTCGCGTGATATCTGGTCTCAACAGTCGCATTTCCCTTGGATTGGTTGTGACCCTTTCCGCAGCACGGTTTGTCTACAACATCGCCCGATACTCAGTTGACAACGACCGTAGCGACACACTTCTTACCTTCCCAGTAGCCACTATCGCGCGATGGGTAGGTCGGTACCAAGATCTCTTTGTCGGTTCCCTGGCTCACGGATTTTACGGCCAGTTCCCACAGGACCTGTTGGACCTTGAGCGACATTGGACCTACGGCCCCGTCTTTCACGTGTTGACATCGCCAATGCTTCTATTTCCAGACATCCAGTCCGGGTACTTGGCGTTCTTGGGTTTCACTATGGTGGTCTTTCTAGTGGCCGTGGCCGCCATGCTCCGAACAACGGGAATATCGCCTAGATTCGATGTTTCAACCGCAATTCTCGCTCTAGTGGTGTTGAATAACTACGCTGTCTTCAACGCGCTTACCCTTCGTTCGATTGAGGTTTACGAGTTGCTCTTCCTCGCCCTGAGTGCACGCGCGTTCTCACTCGGACGGCACCGAACTACTGGTATCCTGATTGGACTGGGCGCTCTTACAAAGTTCATCCCGGGTGTGGTGATCCCGTATTTCCTTATCCGCCGACAGTGGCGTGCCGCTCTCTATGCAGTAGGTACCGTCGCAGTTGGAATGGCAGCAGCGGAGTACCTTCTCGGTCTCGAATACAACCCGATGTTCTCAGGGTTGCTCTTTGGCGGTGATTCCATATACCTGAACGAGTGCATGACTGAGGACATCTGCGCCTACTCCCGTCATCCTCACAATCAGGCACTTTCAGGAGTCGTCTTCCGGATCGGCTCTGCTCTCGGGTACGGCACCGTGAGCATCGGGCTGATTCAACTCAGCATGCTCGCAGGCGTGCTGGCACTGGGTCTTTGGCTGATGACTCGTGACGGAGCGGGAACCTGGCTCATTGAATGGTCTGTGGTGCTGATAGCGGCAGTCCTACTAGTACCAAAGAACGAGTATTACTACTTCTGTCTGCTTGTGTTCCCCTTCATCGTGGCTGTACGAGAGTGTATGAAGTCCGACACCCGGCTACCGAGGGTGCTGGTAGGAGCGGCCTACGTGATGATCGGCGTCCCAGTTCCTCTCTCCCTCGTTTATCGGCTCCTACCTGGGTCCGCCTTTTCGTCACCATCCGATCTTGCGACGCGATTGCTGGAATGGAATCTTCCATTCCTCGGTGCGGTGGCTCTTCTTGCTGCTCTGGTTCTACTGGCTGGCGAAGCACAAGAGGTACGACAAAGCCGGTCATTGAACTGACGGGAAACACCCTATAGACGTCCTAACTGCGGGCACCGAACCTTCACGAAAGTTCGGGACGGTGTAGCAAGTTGTGGCTAATGTCAACCTTCCGGCCACCGCCGCGACCAGGCGATACCTGCCAGAGTCCATCAGCCCACCCAAGGCGGCCGTTGTGGACAACTTGTTGGTAGAAACCGACAAGCTCGTAACCG
>ENA-OREN01003403-OREN01003403.1-marine-metagenome-genome-assembly--contig:-NODE-3403-length-14857-cov-7.884438_pt1 | contig 14857 bp, 17 predicted proteins | sample MGYA00248624_ERZ508555 | MGnify/ENA primary metagenome ERZ508555 (study PRJEB26222, sample SAMN06267773) | marine metagenome | isolation source: Saanich Inlet, British Columbia, Canada | place...
AGTATTTTAATGAGACTAAAGGGCTTGTTAACCATTCCAGTTCTAATTCGGATAACGACGTGATGTTTGATTTACAAGTTAAGTCACTTATAAAAAATATTAACACAATAGACAGTAAGGTTAATATGAATGACGCAATTGCTTCAATGAAAATTATAGAAGCTGCAAAAGAGTCAATGAAAAATAATACAGTAACTAAGTTAAATATAGATTAATTACACATCACTATAAAATATTATGAATAAATATAATTTAACAAAAAAATCTGCACTTATAACAGGATCTTCAGGTCTACTTGGTGTCGAACATACAATAGCTTTATTAGAGCTAGGGGCTACAGTTGTTATGACCGATGTAAATGAAAAAAGCTTAGTAGCGGCGTACAATTCATTATTAAATACAGATAATAAAGGCCGTCTTTTTTGTAAAGTTATGGATGTTACAAGTGAAAGTAATATTCAAGACGTGGCTAATGAGCTACAAAAAGATGGAATTAACATTGATATCTTAATAAATAACGCAGCTATAGACCCTAAAGTTAAAGCAGATAGTGTAGTTGAAACCTCAAGATTGGAAAATTTTTCAGTGGATGATTGGGATTTCCAACTTAAAGTTGGATTAACTGGCGCTATGCTATGCTCTCAGGTTTTTGGTTCAGATATGGCAAAGAGGGGTAAGGGCGTTATATTGAATATTGCATCGGATTTATCAGTTTTTGCACCTGATCAAAGACTTTATAAGAAAGATGGTCTGCGTCCAGATCAGCAGCCGGTTAAACCGGTTACTTATTCCGTTATTAAACATGGGTTGATTGGCCTTACCAAGTACCTAGCAACTTATTGGGCAGATAAGGGTGTAAGGTGTAATGCATTGTCTCCAGGCGGTGTTTTTAACGGACAAGGGGATGAATTTGTTCAAAAACTTACAAATCTTATTCCAATGAATAGAATGGCATCTAAAGATGAATACCATGGTGCGGTACAATTTTTATGTTCAGATGCCTCTGCTTACATGAATGGACAAAACATTGTAATGGATGGCGGACGTTCGGTTTTATAACAAATTTTAAAATTATATGAAAAAAGATGAAATGAAAGAAGAGGAATTTTATTCTAATTTAGAAAATATTATTCCTGGTAGTGGTAATTCAGATAAAAATAGAATCTATTTGACTAGGGTTTCCATGGATGAGTTGGATGATTTCCATGAGTATTCAACCTTTGATCCTAAGTTTTATAAATATTTAGAATACGAGCCATTTAATACACTTGATGACTCACGTAAGTATTTGAATAGATTGTTAACATTAGAAAAAAATATAGATAATAGGACTGATATTTCTTGGTTTGTAAGATTAAAAAGTAGCGATAAGTTTGTAGGAACGGCTCGCTTGTTAAATATTGATTATCATCGAAAATCTGTTTCTTGGGGGTATGGCATTTCTCCAGCATTATGGGGGCAAGGGTTTGTGTTTGAAATGCAACAAATCCTTGCTAAATATATATTTGACACGATGTTGTTTAATAGGCTTAGTGGTGTTGCAAGGGCTGACAATCTATCGACAATTTTAACTTTGAAGGCTTTTGGCTTTAAAGAGGAGGGCATTCAAAGGGAGGCCATGCGTGATTTTAATGGAATATATTATGATACTTGGCTTTATAGCATGCTAAAGAGAGAATATTTTTTATCTAAAAATATAGAGACATTAAGGATAGAGAGGCGCGTAGATAAAAAAGTTATTTCTGATACTGAAGTTGATTTGATAATAAAGAAATTAACTCAAGAGAAATTTAAAATTAATGATGCGCTGTATCTTAAAGATATTCCGGGCTGGGATTCTCTTATGCAAATGCAGTTAATTAGCGCTTTAGAGGAGAGTTACAGTGTGCAGTTAACAATGGAGGATATATTATTTATGAGTACTATTGAATCAGTTAAAAGTATTGTTGTTAAATTGACTGGTAATAGTGAAATATGCTAAAGAACAAAAACAATCACAATTTAGGGCTGTTGTTTGAAAATATTGTTGATAAGTATGGAAAATTAAATGCTATTGTTTTTAATAAAGAATATGTTCTTACTTACAATGAATTAGATGGGTTATCTAATCAAATTGCGAATGCACTACATAAAAATAAATTAAGTAGTGGTGATGTAATTTTGATTTCTGGCGACAAATCGTTAGAAATGTTTGCAACAATTATAGCTGCGTTGAAGGCAGGTATTACTTATTGTGTTTACGATCCTTCAGGGCCACTTGATAGATTGAAACGTATAACAAATGTTTGCAACCCACAACTGATTATAAATTCTTCCAAAGATGAGTTTATATTGAATAGTGGTTTGGTAGATTTTGTAGTGCTCGAGTATAAAGAGATTAAAAAACAAGCTTTACTGTTGTCACCAAACAGAAATGCAAAAGTTTCTAATACTCTAGGTAATCAATTGGCTTATATAATGTTTACTTCCGGGTCAACGGGTACACCCAAGGGCGCTATGATATCACATGATAATGTAGCTACACTATTAGATTGGTCGTTAGACAACTTTACCTTTGGCCCTGGAGAGTTGTTAGCAAATGTTAGCCCAAGTTATTTCGATAATTTTGTTTTTGATTTTTATTCTTCGCTTTTTTCTGGAGCATCTATTGTTCCTTTTAATAGTCAAGATATTGCTGATCCTTATTCACTCTTAAAGTCAATTGACGATCTTGGTTGTACATCATGGTTTTCGGTGCCGACAATGCTTATTTATTTGCAGAATATGAGATTATTGACACAGAGTAGTCTAAAAAAAATTCGTAGAATAATTTTCGGCGGAGAGGGGTATCCTAAATCTAAGTTAGTAGATGTGTTTAACATGTTTAATGAAAGAATAGATTTTTATAACGTGTATGGACCAACAGAGTGCACCTGTATTTGCTCTTGTTACAAGGTTTCACAAGATGATTTTGAAATTTTAGATGGTTTTTTGCCTCTTGGAAGAATGATACCAAACTTTAAATACTATATTTTGGATAATAATTTACAGCCTTCAAGTTTAGGGGGTAATGGTGAGCTATGTCTTTATGGTCCAGCTATTGGGCAAGGATATTGTAATGATTTAAATAGAACAGAGGTTGTATTTGTTAAAGATCCATTTTGCTCAAGATACAGTCGAATAATTTATCGTACTGGTGATATCGTTAATTATAACACTGAGGATGATAAGTTGTATATTTTAGGACGCTTAGATAATCAAGTAAAACATATGGGCTATCGTATTGAGTTAGAAGAAATTGAAATATGTGTTACTCAGTTGAAATATGTAAATCAGGCGTGCTGTGTTTACAATGTCATTAATAATTTGAGCGTACTAACTCTGTTTGTATCAACAAACCAAAAAGAACTTAAAGTAATAAGGGATGATATCAAGAACCTTATTCCTAAATATATGATACCTTCTAAGATACATACTATTGATAAATTACCTTTGAATTCCAATGGAAAAGTAGATCGCAAGGCACTATCTTTAAAAGCACAGAATCTATGACACTATTTGGCAGAAGGGTGTTCTTTTTATCGCCTAAACCATGTGATGTTCTGATATTTGATGAATGCAATAGTCAGCATGTTCGCCGAGTAATTAATAAAAAATACCGTGTTGGTGTATTTAATATGCGTCCAGAAGATATTTTTTTAGGACTAATGAGTTAGGTGGAGATATTATGAAGTGGTGGAGTGGAAAGCAGTTGCAGGATGTGAGAGAGGAGTTTTGTAGAACATATGCCCTTAAAGATTATTTATGGGATAAGAGTTGGGCTTCTTTATTTAAGAGTGTCCGTGCAGATTCCATGTTGGAATATCAAAAATAATGCAAAAACTACAAACAGGCCCCACCACCATACAAAAAATATATAGAAAACTAGTGATTGCCTGGGAAAGAGTAAATGGAATTGATTTTTCAACGGTTATACCTGTTGCAGATCTTGGTTTGGATCACTCGTTAGTATTAAAAGGTTCGCCATCAGGTAATAAATATTTAACACAGCTTTTTGATAAGCTCAATATTGGACCGAATGAAAAAATACTTGATCTTGGTTGCGCTAAAGGGGACGCGATTCGTTGTATGCTTAAATTCCCCTTTTCAAATGTAGATGGAATAGAGATTTCAGATATTCTTTCTAAAATTGCAGAAAACAATTTTAGAAAACTTAACGAGAAAAGAGTAAATATAACTAATGTAGATGCAGCGCATTTTTTAAATTACAAGAATTATGATTTTTTCTATCTTTACAACCCTTTTCCTGACTCAATTATGGAGAAAGTACTTGCTCAGTTAAAGGCTCAAATCAGCCCAACTAAAGAGGTGATCATTATTTACAATAACCCTGTTTGCCATGACTTAATGCTAGGTAATGGGCTGTATAAAATTAATGAGTTTCCGGATATGTGGGGCAACGGGATTTATTTATATTCTAATTTTCCAATATCTGAGAAATTAAAACATTTACAAATTCAAGCCTGTGATTAAAGTTTCTTATAGAGAGGTGAAAATGCGCATTCGACAGGAAAGTGTGCAACATTTAGAACAAGTGTTCTTCCCTAAGAAGATAATAACAATTGATGAGCTTCCTCGTTTGTCTAGTGGAAAAATAGATCGTAAGACGCTATCTTTAAAAGCACAGAGTCTATGATACTGTTTGGCAGAAGAGTACTCTTTTCATCGCCTAAACCATGCGATGTTTTAATATTTGATGAATGCAATAGTCAGCATGTTCGCCGAGTAATTAATAAAAAATACAGTATCGGTATTTTTAATATGCGCCCAGAGGATATTTTTTTTGGTATGGGTGTAATGGTTCAGTTTTCAAAAGAGCTATTAAAGTTTAGTTTAGAGGAGGTTAGGAAACATCATCGTGGCTTTTTACGTGGTGTGATTAAGCAGGTTTACTATATATATTTAAAAGCTTGTCTAGAATCAATTAAGCCAAAAGCTGTCATTACTTTTATTGATACTAGTAGTGTTTTCGGTTTGCTTGCAAAACATTGTGATAACTTTCCATTTATAGCAATTCAAAACGGTTCTAGGTTGAGTTATGCCGCATTACCCGATTACAACTATTATGTGCCACATTATTTTTGCTTTGGTACGCACGAACAAGAGTTGTTTCCAAAATTAGGATACAGGGTTGATCATTATTATCCAGTAGGCTCTCTAGTTGCTTCTCTTCATTTTCTTCCAAGAGAACAAGTTGAAGAAAAGTATGACTTATTGATTGTGTCATCCTGGAGGGGTAGTAGTGATTACGTTCAAGATGTACAAGATACAATGCGCTCTATGAAAATTATGGACCAACTTTTAACAAGGTATATTAAGAATCATGAGATAAAGGCCGCCCTTATCTATCGTACAATGCGAGACTGCGAAGGCTGGATCATTCCAGAGATTGGCTTGTCCGAAGAGGAGTATTATCAGGAGATATATGGAGATTCAATAAAACATATTGATAATTCTGATAGAAATATATTTCCATTGATGCAACAGAGCAAAATGGTTATAACTTGTCTCTCTACAGCAGGTATTGAAGCATACGGATTAGGAAAAAAATTGCTTTACTGCAACTTTACTGGAACAGATCTTTATCATCAAGATATTGCTGATAAAATATTAACAAAGAATAGTGAATATACTGCTTTTTCTGAAATCTTAGATCAGATATTATCAATGAAACAAGAAGAATATTTAGAAGAGCATAAAGAGCGAATGCAATATTACATGAGTTTTGATGCTGAGAAATCTGTAGAAGCAAGGATTGAGGCTAAATTTGATGAAATCATTGAGAATTTCAGATGATTAGAGCTCCATCAATTTTACAAAAACTGAGCAGAAAAGTAGAAATTATCTGGGAAAAAAATCAATGGGCTTGATTTTTCTACTGTTACTCCTGTTGTCGAGCTTGATTTAGACGAATCTTTAGTTCTTAATGGTAATGAGAATTTTATGGTAGGATTTTAGAAATTATGAAACATGTTTTTAGGGAGTTCAGGAAATTAATACCCATGCCTGTGAAACATATTCTTAGGGAGTTCAGGAAATTAATACCCATGCCTGTGCAAAGAATATTCATTAACCAACATTATAATAGAAACTATATAAAATCATATTCTCAATATGGAGAAGATTTGATTATTTGTGATTTCTTTAAACATCATTTTGATATCAAAGGCAACTATTTAGACATAGGCGCATTCCATCCAAAGATGATTTCAAATACTCATATACTTCACACTTTAGGATGGAGAGGCACTGTAATTGACCTGGATGATTTTAAATTAAAGTTATTTAAAAGAAACAGAAAAGACAAAGTTAATATTCTTACAAGGGTTGTGATACCTGGGTTTTTAGATCAATCAGAAACTTATTCTGTCTATAAATTTAAACAACCTTTTTCAGAACTAGATACTTTAGACAGGAAAGTTGCTGAGGAGATGAAATCTAGTTCAGGTTTAGAATTTTTAGAAGATAAAGTTGAAGCAGTCGGGATAAACAATCTTCTTAAAGAGCAGAAATTTAATTTTGTAAATATCGATGTAGAAGGTATGGATGAAGATTTGATTTTATCACTTGATTTTGAAAATATTAACTTGCCTGAACTTATTGTTTTCGAATCTTGGAAGCCTTTATCTGATCTCCAGTCTATTGAAAACTTAGAAAATAACGGATATGTGCATTTATTTACATCAGGTGGCAGTATGGGGTATTTTCTTAAATCATCTATAGACACTGAACAGAGTATTATCTAACAGGTAATAACCGTGATGGATTCAATCTTCACCACTCTTCAACAATCTCATTTATCACAAAGAATGTATCAAACGACAACAGATTATTTATGTTCTGATTATAAACATTTCATTACCCCACCAAAATCTCAAAGTTAGAGGTTAATTATTATATTTTTGATTAATTCGGTATACTAAATTTTAGACTTAAGTGATGGTGAATATCATAAGCAAACAGAAAAATAATCAAACATGTAATTAGTAACGATACCCAATCAACATACGATACATTTAAAAAATATTATTTCCCATATTGTACAAAACAAAGGAGCATAAATGTTAAAAAACTCATCAATATTAATCACAGGTGGAACGGGTTCATTTGGTCATGCGTTTATTCCAATGACTTTAGAAAAATACAATCCTAAAAAAATAGTCGTATTTTCTCGTGATGAAATGAAGCAATGGGAAATGGCAAAGCTGTTTAAAGACAACCCAAGAGTTAAATTTTTGATTGGTGATGTCCGTGATAAGGATAGATTGAATCGCGCGCTCGATGGCATTGATTATGTTGTGCATGCTGCAGCAACTAAAATTGTCCCTACTGCTGAATACGACCCATTTGAATGCGTCAAAACCAATGTGTTTGGCGCGATGAATTTAATCGATACTTCTATTGATAGAGGTGTTAAACGCATTGTTGCACTCTCTACTGACAAAGCTAGCAGTCCTGCTAATCTTTATGGTGCAACCAAGCTAACCTCTGATAGATTATTCGTTTCTGGCAATTCTTATAGTGGAGTTCATGAGACAAGATTTTCAGTAGTAAGATATGGTAATGTAATGGGCTCTCGTGGCTCTGTTATTCCATTTTTTATGTCAATTAAAGATGAAGGTGTATTACCTATTACAGACTATCGTATGACAAGATTTATGATTTCAGTAGAAGAAGGTGTTGAGTTAGTATGGCATGCTTTTGAAGATATGAAGGGTGGTGAGGTCTATGTGAAGAAAATCCCTTCTATGAAAATAACTGATGTGGCATTGGCAGTTGATAAAAATGCCAAACAAGAAGAGGTTGGTATTCGTCCTGGTGAGAAATTACACGAGCAGATGATTGGAGCGGAAGATGCGCTCTATACTTATGAATACCCAGATTATTTTAAGATTTTGCCGTCTATTTATGGATGGGCTAATGATCCAGCAAGAATTGGAGATGGTGTTAAAGTTGAATCGGATTTTACGTATTCTTCAGATAACAATGAAGAATGGATGGAAATTTCAGAATTGCAGAATTGGGTTGAAGAGAATCGCAACAAGATTGGCAATATTTAACGCATCTATATTATGATATCTTACGGCAAACAAAGTATTAATCAAGATGATATAGATGCAGTTGTTGACGTTTTAAAGTCTGACTTTCTGACACAAGGGCCCAAAGTTGTTGAGTTTGAAAACGATTTGGCTAATTACTGTGAAGCAAAATATGCAAAAGCAGTTAATAACGGTACAGCAGCCTTGCATTTGGCTTATCTAGCCATTGGCTTAGAACAAGGTGACATTGTTTGGACAACGCCTAATACCTTTGTCGCAACAGCAAATGCAGCCTTATATTGCGGTGCAACTGTTGATTTTGTCGATATTGATCCAAAAACTTATAACCTTTCTATTGATTACTTGAAAGAAAAACTCATTCAAGCAAAAAAAGACAATAAATTACCCAAATTAGTCGTGCCAGTGCATTTTGCAGGACAAAGTTGTGAGATGAAAGCTATTTGGAAGTTATCCAAAGAATATGGCTTCAAAGTTATTGAGGATGCCAGCCATGCATTGGGCGGCGAATACCTTAATAATAAAGTCGGTAACTGTGAGTATTCTGATATGGCAGTCTTTAGTTTTCACCCCGTCAAAATGATAACTACAGGCGAAGGTGGTGCAATCACGACAAACAATGAAAAATTAAACGAAAAAATTGAACTATTAAGGAGTCACGGTATTACCAAAGATGCAACTAAGTTTGACAATCAAAGTGATGGAGATTGGTATTACGAGCAGCGAGCATTAGGATTTAACTATCGTTTGACTGACATTCAAGCGGCATTAGGTATTAGCCAGTTAAAACGATTAGATAGTTTTGTTGCAAGGCGCAGAGAAATCGTCAAGCAATATTTTGACAAGTTAGACAATAGCATGCTGCCATATCAACATCCCGATTCCAACTCATCGTGGCATTTGTTTGTTATTCAAACTGAAGACAGAAAAGCGACTTATAAGCAATTAAAAACACAGGGGATTATGACGCAAGTGCATTATATTCCTGTAACAAGCCAGCCTTTTTATAATAGAAAAAAATTGAAAAATAGTGATGATTTTTATCGTCATTGTTTGAGCTTGCCAATTTATGTTGATCTGACAGATGAAGAGCAATTAAGGGTGGTGAGTAGTTTATGACGGAAAAACAAAACAAAACAGAATGTTTTGGCACAATAGATAAATATATATTATTCGGTGGCGGTTTGTTGTTGATATTTACAGCTAAACGACTCAAAGAATTAGGTTTTCAGGTCTTTGTAGTGACAAGCGAGCGCCATTCAAAAGAAACGCGATGCATAGATTCAAAAACAAATACACTTTTAGATTGGCTTGATGACGATCAAATAGAGTATGTTGTTTCACAAGATATAACAATTGATGAAAGAGTCTTGAGCGCTATTTCAGATGTAACAATTGGACTGTCTTTCGGTGCTGCATGGATATTTAAACAAGAGTTTATTGACCGGTTTAATGGTAATTTATTGAATTTGCATGGGGCACAACTACCTAAAAACCGTGGGAGTGGGGGTTTTTCGTGGAGAATTATGCAAGGAGACAAGGTTGGTGTTAGTTTAATACACAAGGTTGATACGGGTATTGATACTGGAGATATAGTGTTTTCTGAAGAATACACCTACCCAGAAAAATGTAAAGTTCCATTGGATTATCAAGAATATTCAGTCAATAAATATAATGAATTGCTTGATACTTTTTTTGATAAAGTAAAGAATTTAGAGTCGTTTAATATGTCCGCTCAACAAGAGCAATTTAGCTCATACTGGCCAAGGCTATCAACAGATGTTCATGGCTATATAGATTGGAATTGGGCACTGGTAGATATAGAGCGATTTGTTTGTGCGTTTGATGAACCATATGCTGGAGCGTCAACATTTATTAACGGAACTAAGGTTAGGATAAAAGAATGTCATTCATCATTTGACGACGGTGTTTTTCATCCATTTCAAAAAGGGCTTATCTATCGGAAGAATGACAATAGTGTATTTGTTGCAACAGAGAACGGTTCGATTATTGTCAATCAAGTTTTAGATGATGAGGGTCATGATATGGAGCAAACATTAAAAGTTGGAGATAGGTTTTATACACCACAAGAATTTATTGAAGAGTCAATGCAATATAGGGCGGTTTATACTCCAACTGGACTAAAGAACCCCAAATAATTCTATGCTAAATAAACTTGCACTTGGGACAGCTCAGTTTGGCTTGGATTATGGTATTACTAACAGTGAAGGAAAAGTCCAAGTTGAAGAAGTTGAATTAATCTTAGGGTGTGCCAAAGAAAATAGCATTAATACCTTAGACACTGCCGCAAGTTATGGCAATAGTGAAGAAGTTTTAGGAAGCATTGGTATTAGTGATTTTCAGATTATTACCAAAACCATACCACTTAAAAATGGCGTTGATGAAGTAATAAAGCATTTTCAACAATCGTTAACTTTTTTAAATAAGTCAAGCGTAAATGGCTTGTTGATTCATAATGTTAATGAAATAGAGCATAAGAATTTCAATACTTTGTTTAAAGAATTAACAGAATTAAAACGACAGGGCTTGGTAAATAAAATCGGATTTTCTATTTACACACCAGAGCAAGTGGATTTCTTATTGAAAAACTTTGATTTTGATTTAATCCAAGTGCCATTTAATATTTTTGATAATAGATTAATTCAAGGTGGTCAACTGCAAGCGTTAAATAATAAAGGTATAGAGGTTCACGCGAGAAGCGTTTTTTTGCAAGGTGTGATATTAGATTTTAACAATTTATCGAATTATTTCTCACCTTGGAAAAAAGAATTTAGCATCTATCAAGAAACAGTTAAAGACAATGGTTTGTCGTTGTTAGAGTGTGCGCTTAATTTTGTACTAAATATTCGAGAGATAGACAAAGTGTTGGTAGGTGTTAATAGCGAGAGGCAATTGAAAGAGATTATTCAAGCAGTAAAAAGACGGAGTAATTTAAGTGCTTATCCTATCAACGATATAAATTTATTAAATCCAAGCTTATGGAAGATATGATATTAGCAATATTGCAAGCACGATTCTCTTCATCAAGACTGCCAGGAAAGGTTTTGAAGCCTATACTAAGTAAGCCAATGCTATTGCATCAGATTGAGAGAATACAAAATTCTAAAAGAATTGATAAGCTAGTTGTAGCGACATCTACCGAGAAATCAGATGATGGTATTGAGAAAATGTGTTTGGATAATAATATTGAAGTATTCAGAGGGAGTCTGGATAATGTCTTGGATAGGTTTTATCAATGCGCAAAACCTTATAATCCTGAGTATATTGTTCGCTTAACAGGAGACTGTCCGTTGGCAGATTGGAAGGTGATTGACCAAACAATCCAATGCCATATAAAGGGAAAGTATGACTATGCAAATAATCGATTAAAGCCTGCTTTTCCAGATGGATTAGATGTTGAAGTTATTACTTACTCAGCTTTAAAAAGTTCTTACGATAATGCAGTTTTGCCTTCAGAAAAAGAACATGTTACATATTATGTTAAAAATAGAAAAGATAAGTTTAAGTTAGGATATTTTTATAGTGCCAAAGATTTGTCGCATATGCGTTGGACCGTGGATAAACCAGAAGATTTTATTTTAGTGGAAAGAATATATAAAAATCTATATAAAAATAATCCAAAATTTTTAATGAAAGACGTTTTAGAATTGTTGAATAATCAGCCAGAATTGTTAAAAATCAATAGTCATATTGAAGCAAGCGAAGGGATGAAAAAATCACTTAAGGAAGATGAAGATTTTATAAAAAATGAATTATAAAAAATCAGAACAATTATTGGATAGGGCTCTAAAGTCAATTCCACTAGCTTCACAAACTTTTAGCAAGAGTCTGACACAATACCCTAGAGGTGTGTCACCATTTTTTATTGAAAAAGGCAAAGGTGCAAAAGTATGGGATGTTGATGGCAATGAGTATATTGATTTTGTTAATTCTCTTGCAGCAGTTACCTTGGGCTATTGTGATAAAAATGTTGATGAGGCAGTGCAGAAGCAAATGCAAAATGGTGTTACTTTTTCTTTACCGCATCGTTTAGAAATGGAAGTGGCTGAAAAGCTAATTGATATTATTCCTTGTGCTGAGAAGGTTAGATTTGCCAAAAATGGCACCGATGCGACAAGTGCATCTATTCGTATCGCACGAGCTTATACAGGTAAAGAGCATATTGCAGTTTGTGGCTATCATGGCTGGCAAGATTGGTATATCGGCTCAACAACGAGAGATTTGGGCGTTCCTAAGGCAGTAAAAGAACTTACACATAAGTTTGAATACAATAACATAGAATCCCTAGAAAAAATATTCCAAGAACAAGAATTAGCCTGTGTCATTATGGAGCCAATGAATGTTGAATATCCACAAGATAATTTTTTAGAAAAAGTAAAAGCTTTGGTGCATAAAAATAATGCACTGTTGATTTTTGATGAAACCATTACAGGCTTTCGCTATTCTTTAGGCGGAGCGCAAGCGTTATTTGATGTGATTCCAGATTTAGCTACTTTTGGCAAAGGCATGGCAAACGGCTTCCCACTCTCTGCCGTTGTTGGTAGTAATGAAATTATGCAAAAAGTTGAGGATATTTTTTTCTCAGGTACCTTTGGCGGGGAAACACTTTCGTTGGCAGCAGCGAATGCGGTGATTGATAAATATAAAAAAGACAATGTACCGAAGTACCTTAATGATTTAGGCAATTATTTATTGAAAAAATTAAATCAATTAATTATCAATGAAGGGTTGGACGATATTTTTCGGACTTCTGGACATCCTGCTTGGAGCTTTTTGCAGGTTAAAGCACAAGATAAATATACGGCTTTTGAGATTAAAACCCTTTTCTTACAAGAGATGTTTAAGAGTGGTATCTTAATACTTAGTTCGCATAATTTAAATTTTTCACATAGTGAAGAAGATATTGACAAGCTTATCTCAGTTTATAGTGGGGTTCTGCCACTAATTAAACAAAGTATTGATGATGGCAATCTAATAGAGCAATTAAATTGTAAGCCCTTGCAGCCATTATTTCAAGTGAGATGAATATAGTTTTTAGAGTGGATTCATCGAGTCAAATGGGAGTAGGGCATTTGATGCGCTGTCTGACTTTGGCTGATGAACTTAAAAAACAAAATCATAATGCTACTTTTATTTGCAGGGAATTGAAAGGCAATTTAATCAAATTAATTGAGCACAGGGTGCTTATTTTGCCAGTAGATAAAGACTTTCAATCAGATGATTTATATTTGAGTTGGCTGGGTGCAACACAAGAGCAAGATGCGAAACAAACGATCCAAGTCATTCATGACAATGCAGATTTATTGATTGTTGATAGTTATGCTTTAGATGAGGTCTGGCATAAACAGTTAAAGCCGCATGCAAAAAAAATTATGGTGATTGATGATTTGGCAGATAGGGAGTTTGACTGTGATGTGCTGCTTAATCAGAATTTAGCCAGTAAGCAAGGAGATTATCAAGGTAAAGTGCCAAGTGATTGCGAGTTATTATTGGGCTGTGAATATGCTCTATTACGACCAGAATTTGCAGCATTTAGAAAGCGAGCATTGGAAAAAAGAAAAAAAACTCAAGAAATTAAGAATATCCTTATTAGTATGGGCGGTAGTGATAAGAAAAACATTACTTACAATGTTTTGCAGCAATTAAATGATGGATTCAATATTGTGGTTGTATTGAGTAGCGCTTCACTACATAGGGAAATGATTATGGACTATGTAAAAGGAAAAAATATTGAAGTTATTATCAACGCTGATAATATGGCAGAATTGATGTTGGATGCTGATTTAGCGATTGGCGCTGGTGGCTCTACTTCTTGGGAGCGATGCTGTTTAGGTTTACCAACTTTATTGTTTGTTACTGCAGAAAACCAAAAGGTAATAGCAGAAAATTTAGAGCGCTTAGGTGCTGTTATGATAGTTAGAAGTTTAAAAGATGATTTACAAATGATAGTAAGTAACTTTGATTTGTGGAGGACTATGTCAGAAAAATCCCAAGCTATCTGTGATGGTTTTGGTGTTAAACGGATAAAAATATGGTTGATAAAATACAAAAACATGAGTTAGGTTTTTATGAAATAAAAGACAAACCAACTGTGGAAGAATTACAAGATTATTATGCTAATAAATATTACCAAGAGGCATCATCTAGTAGTTATGAGATTAATTATTCAAAAGATGAGCTTAAATATTTTAGAGTAAGAAATGAACGGTATCACTCAGTTGCTAAAAAAATTAGAAAGACAGAAGAAGGTAGTTTTCTTGACGATGGTTGTGGTGAAGGATTCGGGCTAAGTTATTTTAAAGAACAAGGCTATATTGTTAAAGGTTTAGATTTCAGCTCTAGTGGAGTATCAAGCCAAATCCCAGATTGTTTGAGCGAATTAGTTACAGGGGATTTATTTGAGCTATTAAAAATTGAAATTGAGTCTAAAAATACTTATGATATTATTTATCTTCAAAATGTCTTAGAGCATGTTATTAACCCAATAGGCTTATTAAACGATTTGCATAATAGTCTTTCATTGGATGGCGTTATTATTCTGACAGTTCCTAATGATTTTTCGATTATTCAGAAAGAAGCGATAAGAAGAAAACATATAGATAAAGAATTTTGGGTATCTGCGCCAGATCATTTATCTTATTTTGAGAAAAATAGTTTGGTTGATATATAGTGCCCCAACAAATTAAGACAACAATTTAAGATTTCTTATTTCGAACGAGTTAAACTTAACCCAACAATTC
>ENA-OREN01003405-OREN01003405.1-marine-metagenome-genome-assembly--contig:-NODE-3405-length-14848-cov-3.187868_pt1 | contig 14848 bp, 14 predicted proteins | sample MGYA00248624_ERZ508555 | MGnify/ENA primary metagenome ERZ508555 (study PRJEB26222, sample SAMN06267773) | marine metagenome | isolation source: Saanich Inlet, British Columbia, Canada | place...
TATTTGCTAATAAAATAGGAAATTGGTATCTAGACTGTAAATATAATCCAAAATACTTATACTGTAGGAAACGACTAATGAAAGAGTATGAAGAGTTATATGGCTAATAAAAATTGAATTTATAATTTTAATATTTTTTATTTCAGAATGACCATTACTATTAAATTTAATAATGATATTAAACATACTTATAATTCTTTTGAGCAAATACTACAAGATAAAGATAGGTATCATACTATAACTTACATATACTGTTGTGATAATAAGTTATTTAGTTTACCAGAATTACCAAATTCATTAAAATATTTATATTGTTCTCGCAATAGCTTATCTAGCTTACCAAAATTACCAAATTCATTAAAAAAATTATTTTGTAATAATAATAACATATCTAACTTACCAAAATTACCAAATTCATTTATTTATTTATCATGTGGAAATAATAATTTATCTAGCCTACCAGAATTACCAAATTCATTAACAGCTTTATATTGCCGGCATAACAATTTATCTATCTTGCCAGAACTACCAGATTCATTAACAAGATTAAATTGGTCCAATAATAATTTATCTAGTTTACCAGAATTACCAAATTCATTAGATACTTTATGGTGTTCTTATAATAATTTATCCAATTTACCAGAATTGCCAAATTCATTAAGAGAATTGTATTGTGATTATAATAGTTTATCTAATTTACCAGAATTACCGGATTCACTAATCATTATTTGTTATTATAATAATCCTATACATACCCATATTAAAAACTATTTTAACGGTAAAACTAAAAAATATTACGAATTTAATGAAAAAATGAAAAAACTATTTATTAATAAAATAGAAAATTGGTTCCTAGACTGTAAATATAATCCTAAATACAAATATTGTAGGAAAAGATTAATGAAAGAGTACAAAGAATTATATAATTAAATTAATAATTACATAAAAATTGAATTAATTATAATAATAATTTTTTTTTATAAAATTATTTTGAGTATGCTAACCCAGCCTGTCCGCTCATAATTTTTAATATATTATAATTGAGAGCATATATTTTTATTTTTGGCGCTGGAGAAATATTAGCAACTGTTAATCTCAATACAATATCATCAATACTTCCAAATTTAGCACCACCTGTAGGTTTATAATTTTCTGGTTCTAAACAAAATGAATATGTATAGATACCAGGTGCTGGTGTACCACTATGGTAATCCATAACTTGTTTTTTTGCGAAATAATCTGATTTTTGTTCCTCAAATCTTTCTTTTCCATCAAATAATAATAATGCATTCGTAATTATTTCAGTATCGGATGTTAGAGACGGTTTATATTGTTCGTAACCAATATAGTCCCCACTATATAAACTTATATTAGAATTATCATATGTTGCAAATGTTCTTGGATTACTTTGATTATTATATAAATAATTGAAGGCATGGTTATTGGTGCTATTGGTTTGATCAACACCAACCCACACTAACTCTTTAACATAATAATTATAATTTAAATTAATATCATTTGTTGCATTAACGGTTACAGATTCATCTCCAGTAAATTGAACTTGTTCAATCACATATTCATGTGCAGTTTGAGAGAATAATCTCTTTTCATTAATATCAAGAAAAATATAGTCAACCCACAATTTAAATGTTGTTAGAGTGGCAATTGAATTTCTATGAGTGACCGCGCTAGATGTTGCATAAGCACTATTTAGTTTGATATCTATTTGAATGTCATGATGATTTAATGCAATAATTGGTAATGCCATACCTGGATTTCTACTAAACCATAAATTTAATGGTAAATAAGCAGTTTGACTGGCAATACTACCACTAGCTACTCCTTTAGTATTGTGTCCGGTCATATTGTAATAGAGAGCTTTTTTAGATATTGGAAGTGTTAATTCATTCCATATATATATCCAATCTCCATATTTTTTATCAATAGATTGACCACCGATCAATATTTCAACATAGTCAATCATAGCATGTAATGGCCATGGTTTATTTGCAGTGCCAGTAAATGTTACTTCTAGATACATATCTTTTATTAGATCGCCTACATTGTCAATTATTGTTGAAACTTTATTTCCAAGTGTTAGTGTACCATTTAAGTTTTGCTCTATTGATTGTAATGCAAAATTTGTGTACCTAGGATAAACTGATTTGAAAAATGTCATTTGTGGATTACCTGTAAAATGAATATCTGCAGGACCACTGTGTCTCAATTGTAATAAAGAGCCTGTCATCTTATCTTATAACTTATATAATTTATTCGTACATATGACGAAGATAATGTATTTATTTTTCTATGTATTTAATAAGATTGGAATATGCAACCATTATTTATAATATTTGGTATATTTATAACATTGTTTCCATTTGATGCCATTTGGTTTCCTATTATGCCTAAAGAAAGTAATTTTAAGCCTGTTTTCGCATAAAAACATAAAAATAATATGCTCACAAATAAATCCTGAAAAAACTGAAATTTAGAGCATTTCAGTCACAAATCACTTTTTTGGACCCTATTTTTGAAACTTTATTCAGCAAATGAAAAAAGGACATTTATAAATGTCCTTTTTTGAAATATCCACGGCTTTTGTCAAAACTTATTCTGCAAAAATTAAAGATATATTAAAACAACTTAAAGAAAAAATATTACAACAACTTAAAGAAAAAATATTACAACAAGCGTCTAATATAAAATGAAACTTCTAGACGGGGACCGTATTTTTGTTCCAATAATGCATCACCAAGATTTATTGGCAGGGCATTTTCCGCCAGTTTTTCGCCCATTGCTATAATTACAAAAGCGGAAATATTAAAATCTGTTAGTATAAATGGTTTTAAATAGGCGTATAATTGTTCTTGATTCCATATAGGATTTATTAAATAGTATTTTGTATTAGAAGTCCATGCTTCTTTGAAAGAAGTAGAAATGTGTGTCATTTTATATTATATTTGGATAATTGAATTATAACAAATAATTTATAATTCAATTTTTTTTTATTGGTTTGTTAGTTTGGTTTTCTAAATATATATAAATATTGATATTCGTATTGACATTGCAATAAATCTACTTTACTCTCAAGGATGAATCCTATTTGCTGGGCATCATCTACGATTTCTTGGGCATCTGGCATATACATTTTATGCTTTTGCTTTGGTTCTAGATCTGGGCAAACCCTGGAATATTATCAATCCAATTATCGGGAACTCATTTGGCACCAGCAGTATCCTGTTTCTGGTAGCCTGGCACTTCATGTTATATATCGTTGCCCAAATGATCGAGTTCTCCCCGGCTGTGGCTGAGTGGCTGGGTTCTGAGCGGGCTCGTCGGAACTTGAAACGGCTTACCATCGGTGCAGTTGTTTTCGGGATCACGCTCTCAACGCTGCACCAATCAGGTCTAGGTGCTTTATTTCTCATGGCCAAGGGCAAGATCCATCCCCTTTGGTATTCAGAATTTATCCCAACCTTGTTTTTTATTTCCAGCATATTTGCCGGCCTAAGTGTGGTGATCTTCCAGGGCAGTATTTTGCAACGCGTATTTTCCTACCAGATGGATGAACACAGTGATAAACGTCATGACATCATGATCCGTGGTCTTTCCAGGGTCTGTGCACTGTCCATGTTCGCCTATTTCTTCCTTAAGGTCATCGATATGGTACATAATCATACACTGGTTTATCTAATGTCACCAATGGGTGCCTGGTATCTGGTGGAACTGATTGGATTTGTTCTGATACCCATGTTGCTCTTTGTATATGGAGTGCGTATTGGAACACCGCTAATAATCAAAGTGGCTTCCCTTATGACAATGATCGGCATTATCCTCAATCGCATGAACATATCAGTCATCGCTTACCGCTGGGAGGAGATTCCCCGCTATATCCCCACCTGGATGGAATTTGTGGTGACCATCTCCATCCTTTTTGTTCAGGTCTGGATCTACAGGTGGGTTATCCACCGTATGCCAGTCTTAAGAACCATGGAATCAATGACAATAACCACCCCAAATGAAAGGTAATTTGGATCATGGAAAGCTTTACTTACACTAACATGTTTGCCACCAAAGGCATTGAATACTTACTCATAATCAGCTTCTTCTTCGTGTTTATTCCCTTTTACAAATATCTGAGAGAAGTGGAAGGTCCCTTATTCTCATTGTCAAAAGTCCGTTTACCAAAGGGTGTCTTCTTTGATAAGACCCATACCTGGGCGTATCTACGATCAGCCGGGCAGGTTCAAGTTGGTGTGGATGATTTTTTAGCAGCCCTTACGGGTTCGGTATCCATTAGCCTCATAAAACAAAGCGGGGAGCTTGTTAAAAGAGGTGACCATCTAGCTACGCTGATGGGAGAAGGAAAAAGCCTGAAGATCTATTCACCGGTGAGTGGGACTTTAAAAGCCACTAACCAAAGTGCCTTGAAAAGATTCAGCAAACGCACCAACAACGACTTTACCGAGAACTGGTTGTTTGATATGGAACCCATGCGTTGGGACGTGGAGAAGACCATGCTCATTCTTGGTGAAAAGGCTCAACAATGGATTCAAAATGAGCAGGCTCGCTTGCGAGATGTTCTGGCTTTCGCTGAGCGTAAATATGACTTAACGGCCCAACCCATTCTACTCCAGGAGGGTGGTGAGATCGCTGATCAAGTCCTGGAATCCTTAGCTCCGGAGGTTTGGGAAGAATTCCAGAGCGAATTTCTTGATGCTGTAAAAAGCTAAACAGCATCACCCTGGGTGCCGGTCTACTCCTTATGAATGTTTGAGCTGGACGGCACCCATTTAGAATTAGTAATGTGTCGAACTAAAAGGATTGACATGGACTCACAAAAGTGCATTTGGATGGAAGCTGGTGCGGTTGAATACCAGCTTTGTCCACTCAAAAAAAACTGTGACCTTTGCGATTTTCATAAGGAAATGATCAGAGGTTATCGGACCCATTGTCCCCAATCGGCCTCAGCCAAATTGAGTTTGCGCTATCCTGATAATTCGGTTATCCAGTTTCAACCTGGTCTTCAATATCTGAAAGGTCACTTCTGGTACAGACGAATTGCTGCAGGCCGAATTCGTCTAGGTATCGATTCGTTCCTCTGGCAGCTTTTTTCCTCAGTTCAAAAAGTGATCACACCCAAGAACAGGAGCATTTTGATTAAAGATCAGTGTTTTAGCTGGCTGTTGTTGGAGGGGGGCATAATTTATCTCAGAACGCCTATACCGGGAAAGATCATCGAGATCAATCCAATTTTTCAGACCGGGGAGATCGAGGATACCCACCTCTATCTTGCTGCGGAGAATGAACTATGGATCATGGAGCTAGAAGAGGACGAGCCACTTACTTCTGATAGTCTTAGTCGAGATCAATATTTTGCTCAAGCTAAGGAGGATTGCCACAAATTTCATAAACTCATCCAAACACCAGAGCAATCAGAGAATTTTTCGCCACCCCTGATATCTCAACTTAGCAAAAACGACTTTTCAAAATACCTACAGACAATCAGCAACAATCACGCCTTCATTTGTTAATTGGCATGCATTCTGCATTATTCACTTTCGCTACTATTTACTAAATAAAGTATAGTAGCTTGGGAGCGTAACATGAACTCAAGGCTTGATCAGGTTTCACTGAAGCAATACGGACCCCGTTCCTGGCGGAATTTCTTCCTAACTCGCTCACTCTATGGTCATTTGGTTTTCCTATTACTTTTCATGTCTGTTATACTCTTTGCATTCTTGGCCTGGCTTATTTTTTCAATGTCAAATAATTATCTTGAAGATGTTACTACCCGTTGTGGTAAACGTATGGCCGGCCTGATCAATCAGAACATTCGCAGTAGCATGTTTTCTGAAGATCATGCTGAGCTAACAACTGCCATACGTAAAGTTAAGGAAGTCCCGGGTGTCAGTGCGATCCGCATCTACAATAACAAGGGTGAAGTAAGTCATTATACTCTTGGAGATAAGAATGCCTGCCACAAAGACACCTCGAAAATCCCATTTTTAAATATCCATCATTCGAGTGACTCCCTATTCAGGAAAATTCATTCAACTTGCGTTCACAGTATTGAAAATGATGGTAATCGCTGCATGATCATCCATGCCCCTATCATTTCAACACCTGACTGTCGTTCTTCGGGGTGCCATCAGAACCAGGATCAAGGTGAGATCCTGGGTGTCACCGAGATCGAATTACCCCTGGCGGAAATGGATCATGCTCTAAATCGGATTCTTTACGAATATTTCAGCCTGGTGATCTTGTTCCTGGTACTGATCATGGGCACCCTGCTTTTCTTTGTCCAGCGCCGAATCAACCTGCCCCTTAAACGAATTGTGGATACCAGCCGAGCTGTATCAAACGGAAATATGTCAGTCCGGGTGAATTTGAAGTCCAATGATCTGGTTGATATCCATCAGGTCGGATTAGCTTTAAATACCATGCTTGAGTCAATCAATCAGAGCAACCAGGAACTCCGTCAATGGTCCAATGAGTTGGAAAATAAAGTGCGAGTCAAATCAGAGGATATTGCCAGAAGTCAAAATGAGATCTTTCAGATCGAACGTCTAGCCTCCCTGGGGCGTCTTTCCTCATCGGTAGCTCATGAGATCAACAACCCTCTGGCTGGTGTACTGACCTATGCCAAGTTAGTGTCTCGAATCCTGCAGGGTCCTGCCCTAACTGATGAAAAGAAGACTTCTATCCTGAAACATCTGGATATGATCCAATCTGAAACCACCCGTTGTGGAAACATCGTAAAAGGATTACTTAATTTCTCCAGAGATCGCAGTCCCAAATTTGATCTGGTGCACCTGAACGAGGTGTTGCAGGAGACTGCACAACTCATCCAGCATAGCTTTCAAATATCGGATGTTCGCCTGGTATCAGATTTCTCAGCCTCTCGCGATCAGATCCAAGCGAATGGGAATCAAATCATTCAGGCTTGCCTGGCAGTGTTGACCAATGCTCTGGAGGCAGTCGATGGTATTGGTGATAACCTGGTCACATACCGGAGTTATAATCCAGACATGACTCACATTGTCATCGAGATCCTGGATAATGGTATCGGTATTCCAGCTGAGGATATCGAGCATATTTTTGAACCATTTTTTTCGCGGAAGAAGGAAATGTCAGGGATTGGGCTGGGGCTGGCAGTTACCTACGGTATTCTGGAACAACACAATGCCAAAGTTTCGATCGAATCTGCCCCAGGTAAGGGTACCAGTATTAAATTCACATTTGAACTAGCAGACGGGAGTATAACTGATGAGTAAGAATCTTTCCATATTGATCGTTGACGATGAGCTTTCAGTAAGAGATTCACTCTCAAACTGGTTTATTGAGGATGGTTATTCCGTAGATACAGCGGAAGATGCCAAGGTAGCGCTAAAAAAGATTGAGGCCTTTAACTTCCATATTATCCTGGTCGATATCAAACTACCCGGCATGGATGGTCTGGAATTAAACCGCCGGATCAAGTCTATCAATGAAGATACTATTGTGATCATCATGACCGCTTTTGCTTCAGTTGACTCAGCTGTTCAGGCCTTGAAAGACGGGGCTTATGACTATGTGTGCAAACCATTTGATCCTGATGCTGTGACGCATATAATTAGAAATGCCAGCAAGAATATTCAGCTGAGCAATGAGAATCTATCTCTGCAGGAACGGATCAAGAGTTTAGCCAATGTTGAAGATATTATTGGAAAGAGTGAGGGTATTCTACAGGTACTGGAGCAAGTTCGGGTGGTGGCAGAAACCGATTCTACAGTCATTATTACCGGTGATAGCGGCACCGGCAAGGAGTTGTTCGCCAAAGCCATTCATATGAACTCAACCAGGCGTTTCTTTCCTATGGTTATTGTGCATTGCGGTGCTATTGCTGAGAATTTGATGGAAAGTGAACTGTTTGGACATGAACGGGGGGCCTTCACCGGAGCACAGTATGCTCGAAAGGGCAAATTCGAGATGGCAGATGGCGCCACTCTGTTTCTGGATGAAATATCCACTATCTCCATGAAAATGCAAATCGAATTACTACGTGTATTGGAAACCAAGCATTTCACCAGGGTCGGGGGAAATCGTGAGCTTAAATCTGATTTTCGAGTGATCTGTGCGACAAATCGTAACCTCAAGTCCATGGTCGATGCCGGTGAGTTCAGGGAAGACCTCTATTATCGCTTAAATGTTTTCACCATCGATATTCCACCCTTACGTGAGCGGGTTGAGGACATTAAACTTTTGGCCTTACATTTTGTAAAGCTGTATGCTGAGCAAATGAATAGAGCGACAAAGTATATCGGTAAACGCGCAATGAACGCGTTAGAGAATTACCCTTTCCCCGGAAATGTTCGGGAGTTGGAAAATCTCATCGAACGAGCCATTGTAATTGGTACTGGTGACAGTGTCCGTCTGAAAGACCTACCTTTTGACAGGGTTCTCTCCAAACCCACTTGGGAATCTATCCAGGAGATGGAGCATCATCATATAGAAATTATCCTGGAAAAATACGATTGGAATATTTCACGTTCAGCACAAGCTCTCGGAGTTGATCGCGTTACCCTGTACAGTAAAATAAAAAAATACAAAATCGAGAAAGCCAACTAGAGCCCACCTGTTTATATGTCCTTGATCAGGATAATTCCATTGCAGTTCACTCAAGTGGATATACTTGAGAAATTGCTCCCGCTTATCAGCTCTCGGATTCAAATGGAGACCCGTTTAATCCAAGTTCACATCGATTTGACACCCTTCTTTGACCCGGTACGGTCACAGTACAATGCCAATGAAATCATCAAAGAGTTGGTTCCGTTGGCCCATGGCGAGGATAAAATAGTAGGTGTGACTGATCTGGATTTATTTATACCCGTGCTTAAATATATTTTTGGGCAAGCTTATCTAGGAGGTTCAGCAGCTCTGATTTCAGGACATCGGCTGGAGAGCTCCCGTTATGGTATGGTGGATGATCCCAAAGTATTTTTTGAGCGCCTATTGAAATCGATTCTCCATGAGTTGGGGCATGCATTTGGGTTGGTACATTGCTTACAACCAAGCTGTATTATGGTTTCCTCTACCTATGTTGAAGAGATCGATCAAAAATCAGATTTGTTTTGTAAACAGTGTCGTTCTGAACTGCGATTACTCAAAATGTAAATTTTCTTCTAGCGGGGGACGTTCTCATATACATCCTTGATCTCGTCCATGGCCAGTTGGATGGCCAGGGTTATGTAGTCGTGAACGAGCAACTTCATTGACTGCAGATTTGGATTATCGTAAAGTCCCCGCATGATAATATCCCTGGTCACTGACAGTGCATCACAAAGTTCCTTGAGCGTACAGTGTTCCTGAATCCTTCGGAGAGACAAGTCCTGGGCGAATGTGACCATGATGGAACGATCACCATGCCGAACTGAAGAAAGTAGATTATTGTATACCACATCGATATACCACCTGAGGTCAGCTGGGTCCATATTCTGATAATAGGTGTATCGCTTGCTATTTTCCGGTTTGGTGATCTCAGAGAAGATCTCTTGACTCATTTCCTCATGCATCCGAGCCATCTCCTCAGCCAATGCCAATGCCGGACGGGAGCGCTCAAAACGCTTTAAGCGGTTGATATTCCGGGTATGCCATTCGTCAGGCCGGCTCTTTAGATTTTCAATGAGGAACAAGAGACGTCGTGATAATTGATGACGTTTTGTTGGGCTCCAATCCAGTTGATTGCGAGTATAGGAGCAGTCGGTTGGAAATTGTTTGTCGATGTAGTCCAGCATCCACATTCTTTCGAAGGGTCTTTTACCAATCAGCCGGCCCCAAATATCCCGCATCAAAACACCAAATCGTGCAATATAAGATGGGATGAAGATCGGAGTCTTCGCATGACCATAAAAATGACGGGTTGATAGTGTAAATAGCTCCAGGAGTGAGAAGGGTTTATCTGAACTTGCCAGATAAAGATTAAAAGCCCCCAGTTCGTCTGATTTCTCCAACACCTTTGTGAATAGATTCACGACACAACAAACCTGGATATACGGGATGGCCATATTCCCTTTTCCCGGCAGGATTCGAGAATCCCAGCGATCAGAGAGCCAGACTTTTAAGAAATGGTACAGTGGTTCATATTCGCACCAATCACCAAAAACAGCCGCTAGCCTGATCACAGTGCAAGGAAAGTGCTCTGATGCTTCGCGGACCAGTATTTCTCCAGATTGTTTGGTAAGGGCATAGGGGAAAGTGGCATCCAAATCGCTTTCTTCATATACCAGGTCGCCTGGTTCCGGGAAATTGCTAGCCACCAGAGAGCTGGTGAAAATAAAGCGTTTGATCCTGGCTGACCTGGCCAACTCCAGCAATTGGCGAGTTGATTGCACATTGGTCTTTTCATAGATCTCTGATGGAACTTGATCTCCGAAATCGTAATAGGCAGCCAAATGAAAGATGAAATCAATATTCGTCTCATCGTTTGCTTTATTGAATGCTGTTTCAAATTTCTGTTCATCTGTAATATCAACTAGGATCCAATGAATATTTGGATGGGCTTCCAACCCAACTTCCTTTTGGGTCCGACGCGCAAAAGCAATAACCCTGTGATTCGGGCTCAAAAACCTTACTAGGTGGCTCCCAATAAATCCTGAGGCACCTGTGATTAAAACGGTTGGTATCGTTTTATTTTCGTTCATTATTTTCTGTCTACAATTGACCTTATAGGTCAATTGTACAATAAATGATCAGCGGTTCTGAAATCGAGTATAAGAAGCTGGAGCTAGCGCAATGTCATAGGCATCTTCGATCTCATCGATTGCCATCTGGATAGTAAGATCAATATCATCACGGATGCGTTGTTCAAGATCCCGAACAGAAGACTGTTCGAGAAGAGTTTGGATCACAATATTTGAGAGGCTCTGGTACACATCGACCACCTCCTCCAATTTAAAACCTTCATGGATACGAATGCTAGCAATGAATCGACCATAGTTTGCCATGGATAAACGATCACCAGTACGAACTGATACTTTCAACAGGTTGTATAGGATACCGAGGTACCAGGCCAATTTTTCTGGTTCCATTTTTTGATAAGAGAGGAAACGGGAGCGGTTCTCAGGATCTGAGATCAGCGTTTGAAGATCGGTCAGGATGGATGATTCCTGGTGTGCCAGGGTTTCTGCGATCTTAAGATTGGGTCGGTCAGGAGATTTATATAATGCCAGACTATTCTTATGATGCCACTCAATGGGGAATGTCTTCATATGTTCGATGACATGCAGAATGCGGCGCTCCAGGGTGTGGCGTGGATAGAGGTTCCAGTTCAGTGCCTTCCTGGTGTAGGCTGCATCAACTTCCATGCGTTGATCAATATATTTCATCATCCAGGGGCGTTCAAAAGGCCGATGACCCACCATCCGACCTAAAAGGTCCAACATTATGACACCCAGACGGGCTAAAGCGACCGGCATGTGGATTGCTTTTCTGGTTTCTCCAAAGACAAATCGGGTGCTTAAATCATACAGTTCCTGATGACTGCTGCTGGCATCGGGACTGGCAACAAATACGTCAAATGGTTTCAAGCGATCAGTCTGATCCAGGATGGTACGCAACAGCCGTCCCAGACATTTAATATGGATATAAGGAACCGCCGAATTACCATTACCTCCCAGGACATTTGACTTCCAGGAGCCGGATGACCAGGTGTCCAAAAATTTATAGAGGGGGCCATACTCACACCAATCACTAAACACAGCTGCAAACCGAACCACCGTGCAAGGATAAGTTTCAGACCATTCTTTGGCCATGGCTTCACCAGCGATTTTGGTCACCGCATAAGGGAAATCAGCATCAAGTGAACTCTGTTCGGTGAGCCTATCACCATGTTCGGGAAATTCTGAAACAACAAGAGAGCTGGCAAAAATAAATCTTTTAAGCCCAAGACCTGAGGCGGCTTCGAAAATTATTTTTGATCCTCGAACGTTGGTGCGTTCATATTCTTCATTGGGTTCATTCGAGAAGTCAAAAAAGGCAGCGAGATGGATGAAATAATCAGCACCACCGCCGGCTATAATTTCATCCATGACTTCATGAATGCTTTCACGTTCTGCCACATCTGCAAGAAACCAGGTGATGTTTTTATGTCTCTGAAGGCCAACTTCTTGCTGGCTACGCCGGGCAATAGCAAAGATCTCAAAATCATTTTTGTAAGTTTCTACAAAATTTCTACCGATAAATCCTGAAGCCCCTGTAACGACTATTCTAGGCAGGGTTTTATCAGTCACCCCGCGTCTCCTCTGTGTACAATTCGAGGAAAAACAGCATAACCAACAATCCCATCAAGCCATCGCTGACAGCAGAAATTGCGACCACAGGAACCATCTCTGAAAAAAGGAAATAAAATCCCAGGAAAAAGAAGGCGATCCATTTTGCCAGGATAATGAAAATAATCAGATTCTTTTCAGATAGAGGATTTCTAGCAGCCAGTAAGTAAGCAACAGTCATGACAATATGGAAAACGCCTCCCTGTGTTGAAAAGAAGCGATATGGATCTATAGTGAATCCAAACCAGGAGAGTACTCCAAAAGGCAGGACGATTAGCGCAATCCCTACACTGAATGAATGCAAGGCTACTAGATACAGCAATAACTGAAAAAGTGATATATTTTTAAAGATTTTCATGGTTATAAAGCGATCAAATATCACGCCAAGGTACTTGTCAGCTAGATCAAGACAACGGATTAGCGTTTGTGGTTTTCAATCCCCCACTCCCCAAGAATTTGCAGTGCATTTTGAATTACCTTATCAAAGACGCCCTTTATAGTAGCGGTCATCTCCAGATCAAGATGCTCCATAGACTCAGGTTGAATTCCCAATAGAGTCATCCGCCTGGCTTTTTTATCAACCAACTCAGCCACACTTATCAGATCCGAAAGACCGAGATGATGGAGAGATATTTTGGGGTCAAGTTGAGCCAGTATGGCATCATCCTCAAGTTTACCAACTGTGCCAGGGTCCATATCGAAATTTACAGCATCAATGATTAAAATGGATTTTTCCGGCCCAAAAAAAGTCAGAAGATCGAGACCGCTGGTACCCCCATCAACGATCTCGATCTCTGGCTTAAAGTGGTAGTGTTCCTGGAGGTGGTTTGCGGCATGGACACCAATACCCTCATCTTCCATGAGGATGTTGCCCAGGCCGAGGACGACCACCTCTGGGCTAGAGGACATGGACTTTCGAAATATCCTTGCGTTTATTGTCATGCAAGTGGATAGCACATGCCAGACAAGGGTCAAAGGAGTGAATCGTCCGTAATACCTCTAGTGGTTTTTCTTCGTCTGCAATGGGATTGCCCATGAGTGAAGATTCATAGGGACCTATTGCATCATCATCATTCCGAGGTGCTGCATTCCAGGTGGAAGGAACCACGGCTTGATAATTTGCGATTTTACCATTTTTAATGACAATCCAATGGGAAAGAACACCACGAGGTGCTTCATGAAAACCAAAACCCTGTTGCTCACCCTTTGGAAAGACTGGTGGGTTGAAGGTTGTCATATCGCCACCGGCGATGTTGTTAATCAGAAGATTATAGTTTTTCTCGAGTTCCTCAAACAGAACAGCAGTTCTGATAGCACGGGCAGCATGACGACCCAGGGTTGAGTGCAACACACTGATTGGTATATCAGATTTGGATTTGGTGATGGCTTTGATTTTGGCAAAAGCTACACCAGCAACCTTTTGAGTCGTTTCATGACCCGAAGCATACATTGCCAGAACGTTTGCCAGCGGTCCTACCTGGGCAGGTTTTCCCAGGAATGTAGGTGCCTTGACCCAGCTATATTTTCCATCATCTTCAAAATCAGTATAATGCGGTTCCGTTTCACCTTTATAAGGATGCAGGTTACTGTCACCTTCATACCAGGAGTGCTTGACACTTTCCTTCACGCCATCGCGAAAGTATTTGTCTCCAAAGGATGTGATAGGTTTCAATTTGCTCACATCTCCGCCCGGGATGTATCCACCAGGAGTTCCAAATTGGGTACCTTTTGTATCGGTGGGGAAATCAGGTACAGATAAGTAATCCACCACACCTGAGCCATAACCCAACCAGTCCTGATAAAAGGAGGCGACCACAGCCACATCCACGATGTAGGCGTTGTAGATAAAGGATTTCAGCTGATCCATGAGACCCTTGACCATCTGCAGACGTTCCATATTCAAAGCGGCCTGGCTATCTGGATTGATAGGATTAGAAACACCACCCACAGCCATATTCTGAACATGGGGAGTTTTTGAACCCAGGATTGTCGTGATCTGATTGGCTTTTCTCTGGATTTCGAAAGCTTCCAGATAATGGGCAGCTGCAATAAGATTCACCTCTGGTGGTAGTTTCATTGCAGGATGTCCCCAGTAACCATTGGCAAAAATGCCCAATTGTCCTGAGCCTACAAACGTCTTCAGCTTATCCTGGACAGCCTTGTACTCCTGCCAGCCATTATTGGGATGATCTGAAAGACTTTGCGCTAATTTTGATGCTGCTTTGGGATCGGCGGACAATGCTGAAACAATATCAACCCAATCCAGAGCAGATAGATGATAAAAATGGACGATATGATCGTGGATACCGTGGGCAGCTATAATCATATTACGGATATACTGCGCATTTACAGGAATTTCCATTTCCAGGGCATTTTCTACTGTGCGTACGGAAGCAATGGCATGAACCGTGGTACAAACACCACAGATTCTCTGGGTAAAGACCCAGGCATCCCGTGGATCACGACCTTTTAAAATGGTTTCAATACCACGCCACATCTGGCCTGATGACCAGGCTTTTGCAACCTTGCCATCCTTT
>ENA-OREN01003411-OREN01003411.1-marine-metagenome-genome-assembly--contig:-NODE-3411-length-14827-cov-86.507661_pt1 | contig 14827 bp, 13 predicted proteins | sample MGYA00248624_ERZ508555 | MGnify/ENA primary metagenome ERZ508555 (study PRJEB26222, sample SAMN06267773) | marine metagenome | isolation source: Saanich Inlet, British Columbia, Canada | place...
GCGCCAAAATAACTTTCATCGACTTCAATCTGCCCCACTAACAAGGCAGATTGGATCATGGATAATTCCAAGATCCTGAGTCTAATAGCGGTCAAATATTTATTGACCGTTGGTCTTGATATCTTTGTTAAATGAGAGATTTGAGTTGCACTCAAATCCTCAGAAAACAACAAAATTATTTGTCTAAATTTAGCCTCAGAAATATGGGCATGTTTTACATACTTGTTTTTTACTGTCATAGAGGCATATTATCATGATATTATGCCTCTAAAGTTATCTAGACCCAAAATTTTATAGTACTCTTTATCGATAACTTCACTACCAGCTACTTTACTTATCATTTTAGCGTTATTATACAGATTGCTCTGTTTTATTTTTGTGGCTTCTTGTATGATTTTCGCCCAATTATCTGCATCTAAGTTCGAAACATATCCTGCCTTTCCAATGTGTATCCATTTGTCACTAATACCAGGTAATTCATTCATTACTACTGGCACCCCACATGCTTGCGCCTCTAAAATAGGCGTCCCTAGCCCTTCATGTCGAGAAGGAAAAAGGTAAACATCTCCCATTGCCATATATTTTTCTGGACTGTTAATAAACTGATTAACAATATGTACACGGCCCTTCAATTCAAGGTTGTCTATTTCAGTCAGAACATCATTATAATAATCTTGATGCGCAGGTGTAACTGGTCCAGCTAAAATTAATTTATAGTTTTTATTTAACTTTGATAAAACTCTAAGTAAAAATAGTTGGTTTTTATTCCTCCAAAACATAGCTACATAAGTTAATACAATATCTTTTTTGGTAAATGGTGATATTTTTTCTCTTATAGATATTTTCTTTTTTCTAATTTCCAAATTAAACTTATTTTCATCAATAGGGTTCGGTCGTTGCCATATACTTCTTACTGAGTTTTCAATGGCTAACAACTCTAACATAGGGGATATTGCCACCATCATCATATTTTCTTTTTTGAATATTTTTTTTATAAAACCCCTAAAAGGATAGGGAAAGTATGGCGTCTTTATTTCATTACAAAGTTCACGAATTACTGGTTTATTAAAATACCAAAAATACCAAGTATAAAACCCTACAGCCCATGAATCTCCAAATGTGTGGAGCGCATCATATTCACCTATCCTGCCTTTTATATTTCTCCATGAGCTATAAACTTCAAATGGAAAATTTAACCATACAACCATTCTCCTTAACACACCATGATAATTTACAACTTTAAAATATCCAGCTATTCTTTTAATTTTTACACATTCATATATGTAATCATTGACTCCGCTATATTCTAGTGAGCTTGTTAATACATCATATTGTATATTATATTTTTTACTTAACCTAATATAGGTGTTATGAGCGCGCAATCCAGATCCAGAATACTCTGGCTGATATTTACTAGTTACCACAAGAATTTTCACTTTATAACTTTAACTTATCACGTATGTAATCAACAGCTTGCCATGAAACGTGATTTTGAGGTTTTTTACCAATACTTTTAACAACCCTCCAATAGGACAATGTTGACATCATTCTTGTATTATCCATCCAGTAGTAAAAAAACACAGCCTCAAATTCATGCCAGAACTTTTTTCCTTTCTCACCTAGAGTAGAAAATAGTACTTTAAATAAAAACCTCAAAGGTAATATCCATTTTGGTGATATTGTTTTTTTATTAACTGGAATGTCCTCTCCCCACACTCCAGAAAAATTATTCTTCTTTAGCATATCTAAATAGAGGGTTTGATTTTTTTTATATTTAAGCGGAACTTCTGCCCAAAAATCAATATACTCATTGTCCCATAATGGCATTCTCCATTCATGGCCATAGAATTCATATACTCGTTGACCGGTAATTACATATTTGCTTTGCCTATCTGTATATTCAGCATACTCATACAACGTATAATCTTTTTTATACTCCAGTAGAGTGTCACATGATGATTCTATTTCATTCCAAAGTGACTTCTTTATTTTATTAATATTTCTAAATGTAGATAACTGCCCCCACAATGAAAAATGTTTTTTTATTATACTATTAAGTATGTTTTCCTTCCTAGCATCTATATCTCTTACTTCGCAATCACTCTTCAGTAAATAGTTCAGATGCAAGCCAGAAATAAAATCCCCACTATTACCATTTATAAAAACAGCATCATCACTAATAAGTTGAGATTCTTTTAAGTATTTAATGGTAGATAGGCTTTGTATATATGGCACACTACTATATGTTTCAGAGAATTTCAAATATCTACTATACTCATCTGATGCATAGAATGCTTTCTCACTCTTATGAGTTAGTGGCACAAAAACCCACTCGTAATCCAATTTTTCAGCAATTAATTTTGCAGTATCCGCCTCAAAATTTCCTGGAGATCCATATGAATAGCACAATACATTTGTCGCGCCTAACTCTTTTAAAATTGAAGCAACAAGTCTAGAATCATTGCCAGCACTAAGCGGTATTACGATTTGTCTATCTTTAATATTATCTAACATCTTTTTGAAAATCTTTACTGTAAGGCCAGAAAGTGCACCTATATAATCAACACTACCTTTATCAATATTACAACAATATTTAAAATATTGATGTGTTTCATAGGAGCTCTCATTAAATATAGCTAACTCGCCAGCTTTTAAAGAATGAAGTTTACTATAGATTGTCTTATTTCCAACAGTGTAACCTGACATTGATATTTCCAATATTGAATCTTCATTTACATCACGGGAGAAATTATTATTATCTACCAATCTAGTAGCATTATGATCTATATAAAACTGATCATTTATATTTGCAAAGAATAATGGTGTGCTTCTAATTTTATCAACCGCCACAATAGTTATATCCTCTTTAACTATAACTAAAGCAAAATGACCATCTATATTTTTTATTTTTTCATCTAAATCTTTATTTGAGCAATCTAAAATGTTGCAAGCTATTTCCTTAATTGAGTGTGAATAAAAATATCCTTTATAATATATGGTGATATTATTTTTAGTATATTTTTTCCAGAAGCGACCCTCCTTTATTGTTACTTTTATCATGTTTTAAGCAATTCTTTGACTGGGCTTATATTTGCATAAGGCGATACGGCTAAAATATTAATTAGCGATTGTTCATTTTCCGGATAATCCTCTATATTCTCAATAAGATAGTTTTTATTTCTTACCATGTAATATACTTTGTACTTATACATTTTTAGTATATTAGAAATCTTTTTCTGTGATAGTTGATCTTCATATTCCAGTATTAGATAGTCCACCCTACCCCTATCCATGTAAGACTTCATTCCCTTTAATACAAGATCATCTACACCTTCTGCATCTATTTTGCATAAAAGTATTTGCTCAACGGAATTCTTATTTAGATACTCATCAAGTGTTGAAATTTTAACTTCATCCATATCTTCTCTACTTTCAGAGAAGTCCGATACTAAATGATTTCTACCTGGGGAGTCTTTTTTGATTAACATTTTTTGAATACCAGCCCTATCAGAAAGGCCAGTATTATTTAGTTCAATATTTTGACACTGTTCGATCATATTGACATTGTCTGTCAACCTAATGAATGTTGTTTTGCTAGGCTCAAAACTATGCACATTCCAACTATTACTTGACTTTCTTAATGTCCTGGCCATCATTAGAGTTACAACGCCGATGAACGCACCCACATCAATACAATGAATATTTTTAAGGTGCAAGTTGCATTCAATAATCTTTCTCACAGTTACCAAAACTGTCGTATCATCTGTTCTAACACCGGTTCTAAAAGTATCTACTGGTCTTGTATTTTTATACAGATAATATGACAAGCCATAATTATCAGTAAAAAGTATCCTTTTGTTTATAAAAAGATAAAAATATAAGTAAACTTCTCGTAATTTGTTAACAATCTTTTTTATAAACACTGGTTTTATACATCCTTATTTACTATTTAAAAAATAATCTTTTACTGTTTTTCTCATATTGTCTTTATTAATATCAAATTTGGAAAAAGCATCTACTAATTTTTCTTCATCAATCTTTAGTATATTGTTTTCCCAGTAGGCCTCAATAATTTTAACCGAATTTTGTAAATCTTTTTTTGCTTCAAAATTAAAAGGTCTTTGCGTGGTGTCAATTAAAACAATATTTTTTCCTGCACAAAGCGACTCAATAAATGCAGTTCCAGCCATATCACATAACACCATGTCAGAATATTCTAATGCTTCAATCATTGGCTTAGTTGATTCATATGTTGCTATATCACCTAAAATATTCTCTTCGTGTAGAAAACCTTTAGGGTGTTTTTTATATATTACTTCAAAACCATTTTTTTGTAGTGTTTCTATTAAATATTTTTGCCAATCAAAAAGTATTGGGTCTATTATTTTTGCATATGGAAATACTCTTATTTCACCTATAAATGAGTTTGGTATGTATAGTATTTTTTTATTTATTTTTGTTTTTTTATTAAAAAATTTGTTATATATTTTTTTATGATAATCTGAACCAATTGATTTTACCGTTATCTTTTTTCCAGTATTTTTTATTATTCCTTCCAACCTAGTTTTCCACTTTCTACCATAGGTAATATATATATCAGTCTGAAATAGGTCTCCATTCTCCCAGAAATGCATATCATCATAAAAACATCTATCTCCGCCATGATTAAACCTGACAACATCTATACCTTCTTTTTTTGAAATTGATGAAAGAAGTCTATTATAATAACTATTACCAGTTCCAGTAATAATGTATGATTTTTTTCTGCAACCAGAAAATACTTTATTATAGCTATTCACATTATTGTAAGCTCTAGCTATAAAAGACTCCACAATAAACCCTATTGACTCTTTATGGTCATAATTCAAGACAAAATAGTTCTCTTCTATCTTGCTTACAAGGGCATCCTTTACTTTTCTAGAAACATCTCTTGAAAGAGTCGAGCTTCTTGTATCTATTTTAAAATAATATTGAGGTATAATTTTTAGATAGATTTTTTTTATACCATTTAAATATTGTTTTACTAAAGTATTTTCTGAAATTAAGAACACTTTTATATAATTTTTAGGTAATACCTTGACTATAAATGAATAAAGTAATTTAAGAAAATTTACTTTAAATCTATCTTTTTCCAATTCAATCAGCAATGAGGCTGTTATTGTCTCTTTGCTCCAAATTTTATTGATAAAAATATTACTTTTTTTGGAGTATATTGGCTCTATATTTTTCTCAGTGAGATGCAAATAATCATATACATGTGTTAAGTAACTTGCAAGTTCGGTGTATATAAACACACTTGAGATGTCAAAAAAAAGTTTTTCTTCATCAGCCAATTTAATGCCATATAACCAATCATGCAAATCTTTGGCAAACTCATCATATTGCAGCTGTCCAATATGCCACCGTAGTCTTTTGTTTTTTTTATAATAATCAGACTCTATTAATGATTGTATATCTAAATATTGCTTCATTGGGCGTAGAAAAAACTTTTAAATATGTCATCTAAGTTAGATTTAGGCTCCCATTTTATTACATCTTTTGCAAGACTGTTATCACTATACGAACAACCAATATCTGAAGATCTGCGCGGCATAATATCGTATTTTATTTTATTACCAACAATACCTTCAAATCCATGCATAACTTCAAATACAGATGTTGGTTTTCCACTGGATATATTTAATGTTAGAGGTGTTTCCATATTATTTTTTACAATATATTCGATGCTAGATAGGTTTGCTTTTGCAACATCAACTACATGAATATAGTCCCTCTCACACGTCCCGTCTCTAGTCTCAAAATCATCCCCATATATTTCCACCTTGTCCGTCTGATTTTCAAAAACAGATAAGATACTACTTGTTAAATTATTGGGCTTTATAGGTGTATATCCATCTATGACTCCGCTTTGATGAGAGCCTATTGTATTGGAGTATCTTAAAATAATAATATTCCAACTATTATCTGAAGCAGATATATCGTACAACAAATCTTCAATAAATATTTTACACCTGCTATAAGGATTAGAAGTATTTAGCTTAGAGTTTTCCGTTAATGGCATTATATTATCACTACTATAGACCAAAATGGATGAAGGGTAGATTATTTTTTTTACATTAAATTCTTTCATCACTGTCAATACATCACTAATCAGTGATAATTCTTTATCTACACTCTCCAACGGCTGCAATATAAAGTCTGATACTGATTTAATTCCTGCAAAGTGGACCACAATATCAATATCAATATCAATATCAATAAATACACTCCTGACATCGTCTTTACAATTGAATTTAATACTTCTTAATATTGCCTTTCTTCCAGTAAGTTTGAATATTTTATTATTTATCTTTTCTAAAGCTTCAATATTCTTATTGTCTACCACTACCACTTTATATCCGCTATTCAAAAGCTCAATACAAGTGTGCCTCCCTATATATCCAAACCCACCTGTAATCAAGACCGTTTTTAACATATTTAGCTATTACTCGTTAAAGATGCTTATTAAATTATCGACACTTTGGGTTATTGTGTGATTATCTGACTCTATTAATGATAATTTAGAAAGCTTGCAATTGATTTCTTTATCGTCCAGTGCGTTTACTATACTATCAACCACTTGATCAATATTAGAAAAATCACATAAATATCCACTTCTACCACTGATAAACATTTCATTTACACCAATAATATTCCATGCAACCAATGGAAGTGAAAAAAACATTGCTTCCGCCAATACCAATCCGGCAGATTCTCTATGAGACAAAAATAAAAAAAGGTCAGACGATCTATAAAAGTTATTAACATCCTCTCTCATCCCCATAAAATGAACCACTTCTCCATATTTTTTGACGAGAAGCTCATGGTATTGTTTATCTCTATACCCTCCTAAAAAAACAAACTTATAATTCTTTCTATGCTTTAATAATAAAGCCACATTGCAAAAATCTTCAACCCCTTTAGACTTTGTCTCTCTGCCAACAGATAATATGACTTTATCTGTTGATTTAAACCCTAACTCATTTTTTATATTTTTACACCTACTAGGGTTAATTTTTTTTAACCCATATTTATTTATTTTTATTTTTATTTTTGGAACTGAAAAACATTTTAATGCTGTATTCTCTGCCGCAACACTTGGACATATTACATTTTTAGCTTTATAAAAATTAAAAACCATGTGTTTTCTATATACATTATTCATTATCCCAACCAAATTCAATATATTATCCCTGTCGAAATATTTTAATGGTTTATTTTCAACAAAAGCACCATGCCAATGTGCAAAAATTGGAATGCCCCATGATGTTTTTACATATCCCAACAGGTGGGGGAAATGTACATTGATTACTGTAATTTTTTCCTTTAGTGTAATGGAACGAATCAATCTTTGTATTTTTAGAATATTGAAATACCTATGTAGCATGTTATAAATTGATGATGGTGGTAAGTCAACTATCCTTACTCTGACATTATTTTCCACCATTTTTTTATAGAATAAATCTTTAGAGTTATACAGCACTAAATATTCAACGCCTAGTCTGTTCAACTCAATACAAATATTAAGTAAATATATTGCAATACCTTCGATACCACTATCTGACCTTTTTTCTTTAATAAATAATATTTTCAACTAGCAATGCTCTTTTAAAATTATATCAATAAATTCCCTTACAGTTCCACTTCCTCCAGGTTGATTTAATTGGATTATGTTATCGATAGATTTAATCTCTTCTACAGAATCTGCCGGACATGCAGATACACCAACACTAATGAGAATCTCTCTACAGTTTATATCATCACCTATATATGCAACTTCATTTAAACTAATACCCTCTTTTTTACAAATATCTTTGGCAATATCAAGTTTGCCTTTATGCTCCACCCCTTGATAAAGATAATCTACTTTTAATTTTTTAGCGCGATCTTCTACTATTTTAGTATTTTCAGATGTGATAATACCTGTCTTAATACCTTTACTCCTTAGAAGTTCAAATCCCTTCCCGTCACGTGTATTAAATTTTTTAAACTCTTCACCACTTTCTCCATAGTACATACCCGCATCAGTGAGTGTTCCATCTACATCAGATAAAAAAAGTTTTATCTTTTTTTTAGGTCTATTATTTAAAACATATTTATACATGAACTTTTCAGCTATATGCCAATCATCATCTTCATCTATCTCAACCACTGTGTACTCTTTCATCTCATAAATAGATATCTTTCCACTTAATCTATTTTTATATTTTTTTATATTTTGAATATTATTTATATAAAACGCCCCATTTTCCATAAGCATGCCATCAAAATTTTGCCTTCTTGGACGATTTTTATAGTCATAGTTTAAGGGGGTAGAGTCATCATTCCAGTAGAATCTTTTTGTTCTTACACATGTAAGAAGTGAATCTGCACCTTCTTCTTCTAATTTTTCTAAGGCTTCATCAAAATCTCTTGTTTGAGTAAGGGGTGAAGTAGCTTGCACTAACAGAAACAAATCATCATCATTAAAATTTTTTTTATCTATAAACTCTAACATAACAGATTCAGTACTTGCGGTATCATTTGCATTTTGAGTATTTCTATCATAAACTTTTACTTTAGGAAGTTTAAAGCCACTAACTATATCTTTAATCTCTTTACAATCCGTAGCCACATAAACTTCATCAATATTTCTAGAGTTTTGTAAAGCTTCCAAATTCCAATAAACCAAAGGCTTAGCGCAAAACTCTTTTATATTTTTAAATGGTATGGACTTACTTCCACATCTTACAGGTATAAAGGCAATATTCATTTTTTTATGATAAAAGAAGGTGTATGTGATACCGTCAATTTTTGCACAACTAAGCCTTTATTTGTAAAAAATTCATCTACTGCTTTTGTTTCTCCAGGGAAAACTCCATAATCATCAAACATAATACACCCCCCCCGTACAACCCTATCATACATATTTTCTAGTATAGTTACTGCTGGTTCATAAACATCTGTATCTATATGTAATAATGCTATTTTAAGGTGTTCATTGTTTTTACAAAATTCAGGTATAGTTTTATTTATATCGCCTTTTATAAATTCATAATTTTCTAATTTTTTATGCTCCATAATCTTAATTATTTCATCAAGTTCTATACTATTTTCACCCGCTGAATCAGTAAACGCATTAAGGTATTTTTTATCATCCTCAAACTCTGTTTTGGGAAATGCACCAAATATATCAAAACCTATTAATTTTCTCGAATATCTTGACTCTAATAAATCTCTAAAATGCGCCAATCTAAAAAAAGAATTTCCTTTAAAAACTCCACATTCAACTACCGCTCCAGGTAAATTTACTATCTTTTTATAAATCTCATAATGAGCTATAAATTTACCAAATCTTGCTTCTGTTGCAGTTGCATAGTATCCATTTTCATAATCATAATTTTATCCTTACTTTCTATTTTTAAGTTTATCTCTTTGCACTTGCTCTATTGGAAGTATGTCAATATCTTTAAAATGAAGTGCCTCATAAGATGCTGTTAAATCCCTTACAAGTTTTTGAAGTCCTTGAGGTTCAAGCGATGCAGCATGATCTGTACCTTTCCATGCTCTATTTTTTGTAAAATGCCTCTCTATCCATCTTGCACCTAAAGTAAAAGCGGCAACATCAAGTGCAACACCAAGGTGATGACCTGAAAAACCTATTTCATTAACTCTTGATCCGTAGCACTCATATAACCAATTTATTTCTAAGAGAGCTACATCTTTTGCAGGCACTGGATAACCTGATGTGCAAGAGTATATCAATAGTCTAGTTTTGGCTTGATTTGTATCTTCAAAAAACTTCACTATCTCTTCAACCTCTTCTTTTGTTGTCATTCCAATAGAAAGCTGCACTTGTCCGTTGAATTCATCTCTAAGCACCTTAAGCATGTCAAAGTTATTATTGCAAGCTGACGGCACTTTTAGAAAACCTGGCTCAAAAGTTATCATCTCTTTTGCACTTGTTACATCCCAAACAGATGTGCTATAAATCATATTGATACTATCACAATATTCCTTTAACTCTTTATTTTGAGCCACATCAAACTCTAAAAATTCTCTATGCTCTCCATATGTTTTGCCATAAGAGTTTTCAGGTACAGGATGTGGAGTGTTGTGCTGCTCTTCAGTTAACAACTCTTTGTTGTTTCTTTTTTGGAATTTTACATACTTAACACCAGCTTCTTTAGCAAGATTGATTAATTCTTTTGCAATATCCATATCTCCCATATGGTTACAACCTATCTCTGCAATAACTTTTGGTTCTTTGTAAGAAAAATTAAATTTCATTTATCCTCCTATATTTTTAATTAACTTCTACCATATTTGTCAGAATAACGAATTATATCATCCTCGCCAAAGTAATCTCCCAACTGAACTTCAGTTAAAATTATATTTTTATCGCTATTATTTACAATCTGATGTTTGCATCCTTTTGGAATATAAACATATTTTCCTGGATAAATATCTATTATTGAATCTCCTAAAACAACACTTCCTTTGCCCTTGATAATAATCCAGTGCTCTTCTCTTCTTTTATGCTCTTGCAAACTTAATTCACTATATGGAAATAGCGTTATTATCTTTGATTGAGCATATTCTGATAACAATGTGCTCTTGTAAAAACCCCAGGGTCTATTGTATACTTCAAAATTTATTTCATTTGATTTTATTAATTCAAAATCTTGTTGTAAATCCCATTTTTTGTCATGTAAAAGTAGTGTGTGAAATTGTTTTTTAGTTATTATATTGACTAGCTCAAAATCACTATTTAAGATTGGTAAAAAAAATATTTTGTTAGACCTAAATATTTCAGATACATTGTTAAAGCTATCTTTTTCTGTTATATATTCAAATTTTTCATTAAACTCTATTTTGTCATTCGGTGATGCGCCACCTATAAATAATCGCCTAATATCTCCATCTGTAACCATACCCATTACTACTTTTTTATTTACTAATACTACATAACCACTATCATTGGCATCAATCTTCTTAATACATTCAATGATTGATGAATCGTGTCTAGAAGTAAAATTATCTAATTTAGGCATTCTTGTATATAATTATTTAATGTTTTTTTTGGTGACCAGCCTAATTTCATTGTTTTTTCAGTTATAACATCTGCAACCATTCTATTACCTCTTCTTTCTGGAAGCATTTCTATATCACCACCAAACATTTTGGCTACTTCTAATACTGTATATGACTTTTCACAGCCTATACCAAAGTCATCTCCATATCCATTCTCACCTATTAAAATTAATCCAGATATGATATCGTCAATATGTGTAAAATTTCTTTTTTGTGTTCCAGGACTCACAATTGTAAGTTTTTCGTTGTTTTTTATTTTATTTAAAAACAACGCTATCAATGTTGCGTACTTACCAGTTGATATCTCTCTATCTCCATATACATTGTAGAAATATGTAATAGCATACGGAATATCAAACCAATTTCCATAGTTTTCTACCAACTCCGTATTGGTTGCTTTCGTCCAAGCATAAGGACTTTGGCTCCTGCCTAATCCGCCATCACCAAATTTTGTACTACTTCCAGCATAAATAAACTTTGCACCTGTTTTTCTTGTAAATTCTAATACTGAAAAAATACCATTTTTATTAGATTTCCATACTTCTGTAATATCTTCAAAGCTTTGCTCTACTCTAGAATACTCACCCAAATGATAAATAAAATCAGGCTTGAAGTGTATTAACGATTCTATATCAACCGTTGATCCGGCAATATATTCAACATTTTCAATATGATTATTAATACTTCCGGTTGAGTAATTATCTAGCGAATATACTTTATTATCATTATCTTGTACTAACTTTTCACAAAGATGGCTACCAATAAAGCCAGCTCCTCCTGTTACTAAAATTATTTTTTTCATATATCAGCTTCTCATAGATTTTTTATTAAATTTGCCTCTGCATCTTTGACAGTAAGGCCCCTTGTAGTTCACTCTAAACCATACATCAAAAGCAATAACTAAGTTATATTAATAAAGCCTTTGTTTGATAAATTTAAGCAGTTAATTTCAAACATTGCTATATTTGTTAATCAGATGATTTAATATTGTTGTAAAACTCATTGAAGCGTGTGTGACGAATGATCCAATCCTGTTTTTTTATTATTCATAAAATAATCCTTTTATTTTTTATTTAGGTAGCCATTTTACATACCAATTTATCACGATATCCATACCTTCGGATATTGTGTACTTTGGTTGATAATCTAATAATGCCTGCGCCTTATCTATATTGGCCTGAGAATGCCTAACATCTCCTGCTCTAAAATCTTGATAGATCGGCTTTTTCTTTTCTAGTCCTGCTGTTCTTTGGATAAGTCTATCTTCAATCATTTGATAAAGCTTATTTAGACTTGTTCTATCATTAAGAGCGACGTTATATACTTGATCAGTGGCCTCATCATTATCAGTAGTTGCTGCCAGAAGGTTAATTTGCACTGTGTTGTCAATATAACAAAAATCTCTACTAGTTTTACCATCACCGTTTATATACACATCGTCTTTGTTTAGGATAGCCGCCACCCATTTTGGTATAACTGCCGCGTATGCACCATTAGGATCTTGTCTTTTACCAAAGATGTTGAAGTATCTTAATCCTATGGTTTTAAAGCCATAGGTTTTTGCAAATACATTTGCGTAAAGCTCGTTAACAACTTTAGTCACCGCATAAGGACTCAAAGGATTGCCAATCTTATCCTCCACTTTTGGAAGATCTGGATGATCACCATAGGTAGAGCTTGATGCAGCATAAACAAATCTTTTTACATTTGCATCTTTACTGGCAACTAGCATATTTAAAAAACCATCAATATTAGCTCTATTAGTATTAATAGGGTCTTCGATCGATCTAGGAACTGAACCTAATGCCGCTTGATGCAATACATAATCAACACCATTGCATGCCTGTTTACAGGCATGCAACTCTCTTATATCACCATTGATAAACTTAAAGTTACCACTTAAGTCTTTACCAGTAGTTTTATTAGCATCTTGGATTGCTTGATCAATATTGTGCTGATGGCCTGTATCAAAGTTATCCAGACCCACCACCTTTTGATTAAGAATAAGAAGCCTCTCTAGCAAGTTAGAACCAATAAAACCAGCAACGCCAGTCACCAGCCAAGTACTTTGATTATCTTTTAAATGTTTTTGTAGTTGCTCGTATTTAGTCATTTATAGTCTTCCGTCTGATTCATTAGCTTTAAGCAGGTATTTAATATCATATAGAACATGATTACCTTTGCCATAAGCTCTAATTTGCTCTACTGATAACTCTTTAAATTCATCATGTGACACGGCCAAAAGAATTGCATCATATTTACCTGTTACAGGTTTATCAATAGGTTTAATATTATATTCATGAATCGCTTCACTTTTATCAACCCATGGATCATACACATCTACATTGCAATTAAAACCTTCAAACTCTTTAACCAGGTCAACCACACGAGTATTACGAAGATCTGGACAGTTTTCTTTAAAAGTTAGTCCCATAATCAATATATTTGCATCTACTACATGAATTCGCTTTTTAGTCATCAACTTTGAGACTTGATCTGCTACATGCCCTCCCATGCTATCGTTCAGTCTACGACCCGCAAGAATCATCTCTGGGTTGTAACCAACCTCTAAGGCTTTATGGGTTAGGTAGTATGGATCAACACCAATACAGTGCCCTCCTACTAAGCCCGGTCTAAATGGCAAAAAGTTCCATTTAGTGCCTGCCGCCTCTAAAACTGATTCTGTATCAATACCTAGTTTATTAAAGATAAGTGCAAGCTCATTAATAAGAGCAATATTTACATCTCTTTGAGTATTTTCAATAACCTTAGCAGCTTCTGCTACTTTGATGCTACTCGCCTTATGTGTACCGGCAATAATAATCTCTTGGTATAGTTCATCTACCTCGGTAGCAATCTCAGGAGTTGATCCTGCCGTTACTTTTTTAATGGTTGTCACTCTATGTTCTTTATCTCCAGGGTTGATACGCTCTGGTGAATAGCCACAGTAAAAGTCTTTGTTAAATACAAGGTCCGACTGCTCTTCAAGAATTGGCACACAAACCTCTTCAGTAGCACCTGGATAAACAGTAGATTCATAAATAACAATATCACCTTTTTTAAGAATGGATCCTACTGCCTCACTTGATTTTTCTAAAGGAGTTAAATCAGGTCTTTTGTGTTTATCAATTGGAGTTGGAACGGTGACAATAAAAAATTCACAATCTTTTACATCATCAAGATCAGTTGTGTAACTGAGATGGATTGCATCTTTAAGCTCTTCAGTGGTAGTTTCTAGGGTTGAGTCAATGCCATTTTTAAGGTCGTTAATTCTGGATTGGTTAATATCAAAACCAATAACTATACGCTTTTTGCCAAACTCGACAGCAAGAGGAAGACCTACGTAGCCAAGGCCTATTAGTGCTATTTTTTTACTATTCATATTTTTCTATTCTTAAATTTTATTATACTGCTTATACCAAACCGCAAAATTTTCCACACCCTGCTTAACACTCATACTCGGCTTATAGCCAAACTGCTCAACAAGATCATCTACATCTGCATAAGTATCTGGCACATCTCCAGGCTGGAGTGGTAGTAGTTCTTTTTCTGCAGTTTTACCGAGTGAGGTTTCTAATGCTTCAATGTAATCCATTAACTCAACTGGATTGTTGTTGCCGATATTATAAACTCTGTACGGAGCGCTAGAGGTGGCAGGATCTGGGTTATTACTATCCCAGTTAGGGTTTATTGGTGCTGGCCTGTCAAGCACTCT
>ENA-OREN01003412-OREN01003412.1-marine-metagenome-genome-assembly--contig:-NODE-3412-length-14822-cov-5.208071_pt1 | contig 14822 bp, 14 predicted proteins | sample MGYA00248624_ERZ508555 | MGnify/ENA primary metagenome ERZ508555 (study PRJEB26222, sample SAMN06267773) | marine metagenome | isolation source: Saanich Inlet, British Columbia, Canada | place...
ATATTGATACAATAACAATTGAAAACCAACAATCATTACAACAATTTCAATTAAATTATCTTAATAAACAAATAAAAAATGCACAAGATATTATTAATTCAGAAACAATTTCAAAATCAACTCAAAATTATAAACCTATTAAAATTTTTAGTAGTTGTGTTGCTAATGCTGATGGCACATTAACAATGGAACAACCTATTAATAATGAGCTTAAAAGTTTAAATCCATTACGAATAACATAATATTAGAATCTTCTTTACTAAACATATTTATATTATAATAGTATTCTTATGTTAAGATGGACTTAGAAAAACATTTGGAAAAACAGTTAAAAACAGGGTATATGTGTGTCTATAACCCTATCGAATCAGTTGAATGGACTCTATATTGATGATTTATCGTTACTCACCACATAACACCACTTATGTAGCGAGTATTGCCAATGATCTACATCTATTGGTGTGAGTTCATAAAGTTATGTTGTGAGAAAGTGGTTTGATTAACTTTAGGTTAAATTACGCCATCAAATATGAATAAAATCGATATAACAAACTGCCCAATTGGGTCCTGCGCCAATACTTGGTATGATTTAAACGCAACATCCAATGATAATGTTAAGCATTGCAAAGATTGTAAGACGGATGTTTATAAAGCGACAAATATGGAAGAATTCTTGACGCTGCTAAACGAATCTAAATGTGTGGCTTATTTTGAAAAAGAGAAAGAAATGATGGTTGGTGGTCTTGAAAAGCCCTATGGCATATCCAATTGAACATTCATCACAGATTCTTAACCTAAAATAGAGTCAAACGACTCTATTCTTTCAGATACCGGTAAAGCGTTGCTTTGGAAACACCAAGTGTGTCACAAATATCAGTAATCGAGTTTGAATGATCAGCAATCATTGATTTAGCAAGAGCGACTTTTTTATCATCTAACTTCTTAGGTCTCCCGCCAACTCTACCACGTGTTCGAGCTGACTCAAGTCCAGCTTTTGTTCTTTCACGGATTATGTCTCGTTCAAATTCTGCAAGGGCACCAAAGACGTGGAAGATTAACTTTCCTCCAGATGTGCTTGTATCAATACTCTCCTGAATACTCTTGAAATAGATCTCCCGTTCATTAAGCAGAATCACCACTTCGATTAGATGTTTTAAACTGCGACCAAGTCGATCTAGTTTCCATACTACCAATGTATCACCTTTACGAAGAAACGATAAAGCTTCTTCAAGTCCTGGGCGGTCTGTCTTTGAACCGCTTGCGGTATCACTGAATATTTGATTGCAGCCTTCTTTCTTTAAAGCATCTTCTTGTAAGTCTGTACTCTGGAGATTAGTTGAAACCCGCATATATCCAATTTTCATATTTGACTCCTTAAGTCTGTTATGGTTCTTATGCCAAAAAAGTATCAAAAAGGTTTACATAGTGTCGTTATGATACTTTATTTTTGAGACGGGTTTTGAAACCTGTTTAAAGATATTTAGGACAAATTATGATACAATTTAGAAAAGTCTCAGAAACGGTGGTTTTTGGGACTGTTAAGTTGAATAGTATGTATAAAAAAACATTCAATTACCATATTAATTTTTTAACTATATTTGTTGTATATCAATTTATGGAAACACAATAATTACTAACATCTATCCACTATGATCGATACTAATACGATATACAGGTATTCTAGACCATATTCAGAAATAGAGCAATATATTCAAGGATATAAAAATTATTTTTATTATACCTTTACAAAGGGTTGTCCAAAACCATTACTGGATTCGGGGATTAATCCAATAGGAGATAAACTGAATGGCGGTAGAGTTCCTGCAATTTTAATCAATACCAATCCCCTTAAAGCTGGGACTGTTGATACTCCTTGGATGGACTTGATTGATGCAGACAATGGTTTTATACGATATGCTGGGGACAATAAACCCGGTAGTAGCAACCCAAATACATTTAGGAATCTTCAACTTATCAAACAGTTTGAACTTCATCAAAGTAATAATATTGAAGATAGAAAGATATCTTGCCCGATTATAGTTTTTGAGAATCTACAAGTTGGGAATAAGCGAAAAGGATTTAAAAAGTTTATAGGATTCGGATTAGTAAATAGAGTTGAAAGAATTATAGAATATGATCGACGTAGTGATAAATATTATCCAAATTACGTTTTTGATTTTAGTATTTTAGATATGTCAGAAGAAAACGATTCGTTTAACTGGAACTGGATATCTAAAAGGCGAAATAATAAATTACTTACAGATGAAACTCTAAAATTAGCGCCTAACTCATGGAGAGCATGGATTAAAGGAGGTGCTCAAATAACAAATACCCTGCAAAGAAAAATATATAAGCAATTGATTGTACCAGCAATTGAGCAAAAGAAAATGAATAAATTAAAAGAATCATTGTTAAATCAAATCTACCATTATTATGATGACAATAAACATTCTTTTGAATATTTAGCAGCATATGTAACAGAAAAAACTATAACATCAGACGGAAGTAATTTTCAACTTGGTTGGATTACATCTAAATCCGGAGATGGCGGTATTGATTATGTAGGTAAAATTGGTATTGGTAGAAACCTATCATCAGTAAATATAATTGTATTAGGACAGGCAAAATGTATCAAGCCTGAATCTTCTATCGGGTCTATTACGTTAGCTAGAACTGTTGCAAGGCTTCAACGAGGCTGGATAGGTAGTTTTGTGACCACAGGGGTTTTTTCAGATAACGCACAGAAAGAAATTTTTAATGATAAATATCCGTTAATGCTCATTAATGGTAGCCAGGTTGCTGATATTGTCAATAGATCAATGCACTTAGAAAAAATAACAAATGTAAATATTTTTTTAAAAAAGATTGATCATTTATATTTAAATAAAGTGCAGAACAGACGGCCAGAAGAATTAATATATAATTAATAATAATGGAAAATATTGAATTAATTCCTAACCCTTCATCCTTAATGGAATCCATGAGAGAAATTGGATATTCCACAGAAGCTGCAATTGCTGACCTTATAGACAATAGCATTACAGCAAATTCAAGGTATATAAACATTAGGTTTAGCTGGAATAAAAATAGTCCGTGGATCGCTACGATTGATGATGGTTGCGGGATGGATATGGCAGAATTGAAGGGAGCTATGAGAATCGGGTCCATCAATCCATTAGACAAAAGAGAAAAAGATGATCTTGGTAGATTTGGTCTCGGCCTTAAAACTGCATCTTTATCCCAATCTAGAAGATTCACTATAATAAGTAAAAAAGATAACAATTATAGCATTGCAGAATGGGATTTAGATTCAGAAGATATAAAGATAAATGATAAATGGTCAATAAAGACTTATGACGTATCAGAATTAAGACCCATACTTTCTGAATTAAACGATCAATATTTAGAAAGAATGACTCAAGGAACGATAGTTTTTTGGGACAATATTGATCGAATTGATGTTGGAGAAATTGATAATAAAAAAGAAATTAAATTTGATAAAGTATTAAATGATGTGCGTTCTCATTTAGAGTTAGTCTTCCACAGATATCTCTCTCCAACAGTTGGTAAACGACCAATAAAAATAATAATTAACAAGAGTGACGTTGAAGCATTTGATCCATTTTTTACCAAAAAATCCAAAGAGTTAAATGCTGAAGTAATAAATTATAACTCATCTATAGTCAATGTACAGCCATATGTGCTCCCCCACCATTCAAAAGTAAGTAAAGATGAATATAAAAAATACGAAGGTAGGAATGGCTATTTTCAAGAGCAGGGGTTCTATATATACCGAAATAGGCGTTTAATAATATCTGCCAATTGGTTTAGATTAATTCCTAAAAGAGAAATGACGAAGCTAATTAGGGTAAAAGTTGATATTCCAAATACACTTGATCAAATTTGGAAAATTGATGTAAAAAAATCTAATGCAATGCCTCCAGTTTTTGTTCGAAAAAAATTAAGGAATATTATAAGTAAAATTGAATTCTCAGGAATTAGAGTTTACAAACACAAAGGGCAAAAGTTAATTTCTAATATCAAAACTCCTGCCTGGGAAAGAGTGATAAAAGAAAAGAAAATTCAATATAAAATAAATTTAAATCACCCATTAGTCAAAAAATATATCAACAATTTATCAGAAGAACAAAAGGACGTTATTGAAGACATCTTTTTAGTTCTAGAGAATTCTTTTCCACAAGATTTATATTTTAATGACATAGCATCTGAACCAAAAAATGTACAACAAACTGAAATTTCGAGGGATGATCTTGAAGATATTCTATTAAATTATTACATTAATGAAGCACAGCCTTCAAAACAAAGGTTGAAAGATATAATGCTTAGTGATCCGTTTGCAAAAAATATAGAGATGACTAAAGAAATATTTAAAAAATTAAAATATGAATCCTGAAAACTGTAACAAATTTATTGGAATCGCATCAGTGACGCTCGCTGGACGAGAAATTATGACTAGGGAAGAAATCCATAGTTTCGTGGATTCCTACCCCACTGATCAATTATTACAGATTGAATTTGATAGTGATGAAAAGTTGTATATCAAAAGGCAACTAGAAACTATGATACAAACGACTATGGGAACAGGTGCTACTCTCAAAGACAAATCGTATAAACCGTGGCTACAGAGTAAACGAGAAAATATAAACTGGCATTATTGGAGTCGTTATAAAAGTCTACTCTATCAAAAACATTTTAGTCCAGATGTTATTAATAAAATTGATATTGTCACAGATGAAATCTTAGACTTGCTACAAGACCCCGACACTGAAGGTAATTGGAAACGGAAAGGCCTCGTTGTAGGACATGTTCAATCTGGGAAAACTGCAAATTATATTGGGCTGATTAGTAAAGCATTCGACTCTGGATACAAATTAGTTATTGTTCTAGCAGGATTGTTGAATTCATTAAGGAAACAAACTCAAGGGCGTATTGATGAAGGGATCATTGGGCTAAACTCATCTAAACGTTTAGATGAAGTTCTTTGGAACGACAAACTTGTAGGTGTTGGAAAAATAGATAAAAGCAATTTCCCCGTCACTATTACTACAGTTGATACAGATTTTAATCGGAATTATGCAAAACAGAATCAACAAGCTTTAGAACAGTATTCTAAACCCGTTGTGTTTATTGTAAAAAAAAATGTGGGTATAATTAAAAATCTTATAGAATGGCTTAGGTCAAATAATTTTGATTTAAATAAGTATCCATTATTACTTATAGATGACGAAGCTGACCATGCTTCAATAAATACAAGAAATATCGATTTAGATCCAACTAAAACCAATAAAAGGATCAGAGAATTACTGAATTTATTTCCGAAAAACATATATTTAGGCTATACAGCTACACCATTTGCTAATATTTTCATTGACCCGGAATCAACGGAAGATATGATGAACGATCTATTTCCGGAAAATTTTATTAAATCATTAGATGCACCATCAAATTATTTTGGTGGTGAAAGAATTTACGTTGAAGGTAATCTAAATGCTGTTAGAAGAATTGATGATCATGCTGATATCATACCTATTACACATAAAATTGATGATCATCCTGAATTATTACCTGAAAGTTTAAAAATTGCAATAAATAATTATATTCTGGTGTGTGCTATTAGAATTTTGAGAGGAGATGAAAGTAAACATAATTCTATGCTAATAAATGTAAGCAGGTTTACTGGTATTCAATCGACAGTGAAAAATCTTATTCATGCTCAATTATCAGATATTCGTGATTCTATAAAAGGACATTATGCCTTAGACCAATATAACGCCTTACAAAACAGTGTTATAAAATGTCTAAAAACCCTATATGACTCAGAATATTTGGAGATAGAATTTGAATGGATTAAAATCCAGAGTAAACTAAATAGCGCAGTTTCAAGAATACAAACAATTGAAGTGAATGGTTCAAGTGGAGCCGAAAAAGACATTGATTATTCGAAAGAAAACTATCCTGATGGCCGTTCAATTATCGCTGTTGGTGGAATAAGTTTATCAAGAGGTATAACCCTTGAAGGATTATCGATATCCTATTTTTTAAGAAATTCAATGGCATATGACACTCTTATGCAAATGGGAAGATGGTTTGGGTATCGCCCCGGATATGAAGATTTATGCAGAGTATACATGACAGATGAATCAAGAGGATATTATCGTCACATAACCTTAGCGACTGAAGAACTTAGGAAAGAATTTAAAAATATGATGAGCCTAAATATGACACCCAAAGATTTTGGATTAAAAGTTAGGAATCATCCTGAGTCATTAATTGTGACGGCACGAAACAAAATGCGAAGTGCAAGAAAAATAGTTAGATCTTTAGATTTATCTGGTGAATCCATACAAACATCAAGACTGTATACAGCGAAAAAAATAGTGACTGAAAATATTTCATATGCTTTAAAACTTTTTACTTCTTTAATAAAGAATGAAAAAGTTGATGATAGTTTAAGGACTGATCATTTTTTATGGAGAAAAGTTAGCATAGACTATGTTCTTAGATTTTTGGAAAACTTTAATAACCATCCTGAGTCAATGCAAACTGACACAGATGCAATAACAAAATATATTAATGAACTTTCTGACAAAGGGGCATTAAAAAAGTGGAATATTATTTTTGCAAATCCAATAAACAGTGAAAATACATTAATACATCTCCCCAAAGGTTTTAATGATCTTAAACCCAGCATTAGAAAAAGTGTCTCAGTTGTTAAGAAAGGTGTTCTATTATCACATCGAAGCTTACTAGCGGAAAATATGAGGAAAATTGATATTAATGGTGATGGAAATCGTTTATATCCATCTCTAATAATTTATTTGTTGGACTGCAGATCTAAAGAAAAAACAAATAAAACTCTTTTTACGAATGGTGTCATTGCGTATGGGATTTGTTTCCCTGGTGTTGATGTAATGGGACAACAAAGAGTGCTTGCAACCTATCAAGTAAATACAACCTGGATGAGAAACCAGTATGGTGATTATTTTGAAGATGATAATGATATAGGAGGTGATATACTATAATGAAAAACCCATGGGATAAAATCCAAACTCCAGATATAGAATTGATGACAATTAGAGCAGATGCTTTGCACCCGCTAGATTTTTTCTGGGCTAAAGACCACCTGAATAGATATTTATTTGTTTATGAATACCCAAGTAAATCTGATTTAGTTATTCATAATCCTCCAGATTTAGAAGGTATTAATACTGAAAATATAATAAATGAAAATGTTGCTAGATTAATATTTACACTCAAAGATAAAGAAAATTGGGAGATGTTTTGCGATTTATGTAAGAATCTAATGAAAGCTACCAATAAGGCAACTAATCCAGAAAAGGCACCATCTCTTATTTTGAACCGTTTAAAAAGATGGCAAAGATTTTTAAAAAAATCAAAGTTGGACATCCTAAGAGAAGAACAAATTAAAGGATTGATTGGTGAACTCCTTTTTTTAAAAAATTGGGTAATTCCACAATTTGGTGTCACGGATGGCGTAAAATTTTGGTTAGGACCAGAAGGTTCACCTCAAGATTTCGCCATCAATAATCTTTGTATTGAAGTTAAATGCCAACTGGGTAGTACAAAACCAACGATTAGAATATCTTCTATAGATCAGTTATATACTCAATCGCCTAACTTGGTTTTATATGTTATCACCCTTGGAAAATCAACAATAGAAACTACAGATTCAATTAATCTACCTGGCTTAATTGATGAAATTGAGTTAATGATAGACCGTGAAGAGTCTCCTAGCCTTAATAGATTTCAAGAACTATTAATTGAGATAGGATATGTTTTTAAGGAAAAATATAATGAGTTTAATTACTTATTTTTGGGAGAGCGCGCTTTTAATGTCAAAGGGGATTTCCCAAGAATTCTGCCTTCTGACGTAAAAGAAGGAGTTGAACGTCTAACTTACAATATAAACATAAATGAATGTGTTGAGCATGAGATTGACATTGATCACTGGAGTTTGAATGATTACTAATCAAGAATATTTTTCCCAATATATGTCTGATATTCAAGCATCAGCTGGCGTTGAAGAAGATTTTTGTGAGGTTCAGTTTACACAAGAAATGTGTGATTTCCTTGTTCAAGAGGCCGTAATTAATGAATATGATCTAGTTTTTTATAAAAAAACTCAACAGGGCGTGCGAATTGATGCATGGAATTTTGATAAACAGAAAAAAGAATTAAGCCTTTTTATTTCTGATTATACCCATGCCAGTGAATTACATATACTCACGAAATCTGATGCTGAAAAGCTATTTAATCGTGGAGTGAGATTCTTCAATAAAGCAATTACAATAGATTTCTATCAAAATGAAATAGATGAATCTGATCCTGCTTACAGAGTTGCGAGAGATATTGCGGAGAATAGAGATAATATATCAAAAGTTCAGTTTTATTTATTATCAAACGGTGCTAAAAGCGAGAGGTTTAAACAATTTGATCCAATCATAATTGATGGTTATGATACAGTTTATGATATTTGGGATATCAGTCGCAGGACAACTATTCAAAATTCAGGTAAAGCAAAAGAAGATATATTTATTGATTTTACGGAGTTTGTTAATGGGGGTATAAAGTTTTTACCTGCATTTATCAAAAATAGTAGCTGTAAATCTTATTTATTGGTGTTTCCTGGCGGACTCATCGCAGATATATATGATAGGTATGGAGACAGGCTTCTTGAGCAAAATGTTAGGACATTTTTACAATTTCGAGGAGGGGTCAATAAAAGTATCAGAAATACTCTAAAAAACGAGCCTGAAATGTTTTTTGCCTACAATAATGGTTTAACTATTACTGCCGAAAAATTAACATTTGAAAAGGATAGAATACTGGAAGCAAAAAACCTACAAATTGTAAATGGAGGCCAAACAACAGCTTCAATATTTATGTCTAGGTTATTGGATAAAAATGCAATTGATTTAACTAATGTATATGTTCAAGTCAAACTTTCTGTAATAGATGAAGATAGAGTAGATCAAGTTGTTCCTCTTATATCTAGGTCATCTAATACCCAAAATAAAGTAAATGCTGCAGACTTCTTTTCAAATCATCCATTTCATAAAAGAATTGAAGATTTTTCTAGAAGGATACTAGCACCGGCACAAGAAGGTAGACTAGAAACAAAATGGTTTTATGAAAGAGCAAGGGGACAATATAATAATATTCAAGCAAAAATGACAAAGTCGCTAAAGAAAAAATTCTTATTACAGAATCCCCGTAACCAGATGATTACAAAAACAGATTTAGCGAAAGTTGAAAATTCATTTAACCAAATGCCTCATTTTGTTAGTAAAGGTGCCCAATGGAATTTTGGAAAATTTGCTGAAGAAATAAGCGGTAAAGATGATAAAAATAAAGGATTATGGGATAAAAACGATCTTCAATTCAATGAATTATGGTTTAAAAATTCGATTGCAAAAATCATTGTCTTTAAATTTTTAGAAAAAAACCTTATGAAACAAATTTGGTATGGTGGGTATAGAGCACAAATAATTACATATACAATTGCAAAATTCTCAAAATTAATTTCAGATCGAGGATATTTTATTGACTATACAACTATTTGGCGGAAGCAAGATTTAGCAGAAACAATGAAAACAGAACTACTACAATTAGCCAAAACCATTAACGATACAATTACCGACACAGAAGAGAATGTAGGGTCATACTGTAAAAAACCTATTTGTTGGGATAATATCAAGGAACTCAAGTATTACCTTTGTGAAGAAATGTTAGACCAGCTTAAAGACAAGGGGCAACACATCGAAAAGGTAGTAGATGCAAAAAAGAAACAAAAGGTTTTAAATAAAATTAACACTCAATTAGAAGTATTTGATCGAGGAGTAGAATATTGGACTAATATGTATGAATGGGCTGGCTCTAATAATATATTTACTGAAAAAGAGCTATCAATATTAAGTACCACATTGAGAATGATGACAAATCCACCTTCGGAAAAACAGTGTGCTGTCATACTAACAATAGAAAAAATTGCAATAGAAGAAGGTTTCTATTTTAAAAGAAATTCTTAAATAATTAATATATGTTAACAATGAAAAATTATAATTGTAAATCAGAAATAATATATGCGTAAAAGTATTTTAACAGTAGGTGGACTTTGTTCTGGTGTTGGGGGTATAGAATTAGGGTTTAAAAATGCTGGTTTTCATATTTCATGGGCTAATGACATGGATAAATATGCAATGGTTACTTACGAATCAATTATTGGTAAAAATCATTATATTGGTAAGCAGGCAATGAAACTTGAAAATATCATACCAAATAAAGAATATTCTCAGCAACTAAAAAAAGTAGATATTTTAACTGCTGGCTTTCCTTGCCAAGCCTTTTCTATCGCGGGGTTAAGGAAAGGGTTTGCTGATGACCGTGGAAACGTTTTCTTCGAGATAGTTAAAGTAATTAAGTTTTTAAAGAAAAACCGCACCGCTCCAAAAGTATTATTTCTTGAAAATGTAAAAAACTTTAAAACACATGACAAAGGTAATACTTATAATGTTGTAAAAAAGACATTAGAGAGCCTTAACTATTCAGTATATACTAAAATAATTAATACTTCAAGTATCACAACTATACCACAAAACCGTGAGAGGACTTTTATGGTATGTTTCTATGGTGAGAAAAAGTGGGCTAAGTATCAACTTGATGAGCAGAATGCAACTCTTACTGACAACGAAATCTTAGAACTACAAAATGATTGTCCTGCTACTTTTAGTTATCATAAGCAATACAGCAAATTTAAAAAATCACATAAACAAAATATTTGGAAAATTTTAAGAAAATCGCACGAAATACAAGATAAGTATTATTATACAAAGGAAAAATATCCAAGAGCCTTCTCATTGTTAGATGAAGCAGTTAAAAAGAAAAACACCATATACCAATATAGAAGGGTTTATGTTAGAGAGAATAAAAGCAATGAGTGCCCTACCTTGACTGCTAACATGGGGACTGGTGGCCATAATGTTCCTATAGTTCTGGTAAATAAAAAAAGAAAAAGATATCGCAAATTAACACCAGAAGAATGTTTTAGGTTTCAAGGATATGAAAACATTAATCTTCCCGGGAATGTTGCTGATAATCAATTATACAAACAAGCAGGAAACTCAGTTACTGTTCCTGTTATAACAAAATTAGCTCGCTTAATAAAAAATTCCTTAGAAGCATAGTTCATGATAATAGACCGAGCTCCTAAAAACCAACAAGAAATGTATTGCAGATTCCTTAAGGGGTCTGCGTCGCTCGGTAGGATTTTTACTGGGACAACTACTCCCCTTATTCCCGCAAGTTTAGCAGAAATAATATTTACTAAAGCATTTAACGGAAATGGCGTTGGAACACAAGATACTAGTTTAGATATAATTCTTTTAAGAGCTGGTATCGGTATTAAAACCTTTAGGGGTGTTGCATCCCAAAAAATCGCAGAATTCAACGACCGACAACATTATCCATTAACAGATGGAGATCCACATACAATTGTTCAAGAAATATCAAGATATCGAAATCAACGATTAAAAGAATCTATTAAACGATATGATGTAGATGACGATAAACTTTTTTATCACTTTACGTACAGAACAAGCCAGTCAATACAAGTACATGAAACCGAAATGAACTTTATTAACGAGTCAACCATAGATAATATTAATAGTAAATCTACTTCTGTATCATTTGATGATGGGAAACACCTTTATAGATATAATTATGATAAATCTACCCTATATATGAAGTTTGATTTATCAAATCCAATTTTAGAAATTGAGCATGAGTTTCTTAACCCATCTGTTGATAACCGTGAAAATATTAAATATCTACTCGACACAATTTTAGAAGAAAATCTTCGTTCAATTGCTTTACCTCTATATGGAAGAAATTATACAGTATTCCCACGTAGCGGATTAAACCAATGGAGAGCCAGGGGAAGAAAGCGCCATCAGGACGAATTATATATTCCAATTCCAAGATCAATTCATCTAACCAATCCAGGTTTTTTCCCAGAGCGCGATGTGCTGTTTAACTTAAAAACAGACAATGGTGAAGTAATGAAGGCTAAAGTTTGCCAAGATGGAAGTAAGGCATTAATGAGTAACCCCAATAAATCATTGGGGAAATGGGTGTTACGTCGAGTATTAAACCTTCTCCCGGGAGAAGTAGCCACTATGAAGACACTTATTAAAAGACATATTGATTCTGTTATTATTACAAAAGTTTCTGATGGTAATTATTCTATTAGGGCGAATAAAGGTATTCAACCTGGACAACAAATACTTTTTTAATTCTTAAAATATTAATAAAAAGTAGGTATCAACATAGTCATCTACTCTTTTAAATCCTTCTTTAGATTTTACTACATCAAATTTGTACTTTTTTAAAATATTAATAATTGGTGCAGTTTCAATAAGATAATGAATTCTTACAAGGTCATTCTCACCTTCAACTAATGTAGATTCATCTCGACTTTCTATTAATACCTTTAAAATCTCATTAACGGGAATTCTAGCTATTTTTCCTAATTCCGCAATAGTCATATAATCAATTGAAGAACGAAATGAAATATCTAAAACATTTTGAAATGTAAATTCTTTTCTAATCGTTTCTGTTCTCTTTTTTGAACCAAAACAATTAGCAAAACCTTTACTTACAGACCACCATTTCCCATCTCTGTCACCGCCTCTATATAAAGTAATCCTAGGTTTATTATTAATATCGGACGCGTTGTTAAACTTATTTTTTATATTCATTTTTCCACCTTTATTTTATTAACTCAAAGCAATTATTCCTTCTCAATTCTTATACCATATTTATATTTTATTATTGAGTATAAACATTAGGGATTTGTTCTTCTAAATTTGATTTTATCTTAGTATAAAATGTTGTAATCTCAACCAACATCAGGAACGTCTCAATGAAGTATTGAGGCTACCAACCGAGCCAAGTGGCCACGGTGGTTTGATCCATAGACGGTAGATGTAGCCCAGGAAAATGGGCAAAAAAATAAACCGCCTGATGTTTCGGCGGTTTTTTTCGTTTATAGAACAGGCTGATGTGTTAACCATAAATAAAAAGGAAAACACACAATGCCTAGAATTCAAAACGTTGAAAATGGAAGATCTAATTATTGGGATCTAAGCGTAGTAGAACACGGCTGTTTATACGCTAGGAAAACTGGCTTTCAGCCCACAGGACCTCATCGGCAATTACTGGATCAATTATTCTTTCGCCATTGGAATGAATGTACGATATGTAATGGAGTTGGAGTCGTTGATGGCAAAGAACCACACAAGTGGAAAGATTGTCCTATATGCCATAGCTTGGGTGGCTTTTACTCAGGCTCGCAAGAAGAATGGCAGGAATTGATATTCAGAGTCTTATCTGAATATCCTGACAGTGCTTGTGGAGATAGAAAATCAGAATATTTAGATATATATCGTAAATATTTGAATAGTTAATTACATAACAATAACGTGGAGATTTGCGAGGATTGCACCCACGATAAACATGTGCTAAAACTTTATTATGCAAATCTCCACATATCAAGGAGACATATTATGTCAACAATAGATAAAATAACCAAAGAAGCAGCTTACATCGAAAGCTACTTATCAACAGTGATGCTTGTAGAAGAACTACCTAAGATAAAAGATAAGCGAATAATCAAATGGATGGAAAAATGGAGTCGTTATCAAGAACTGAATGATCACTCAATCAGTTCAGGTACGGATGACTGGGATGTTCAGTTCTTAAGATGGGCTTTAAAAGGAAGAGTGAAAGTATTTGTTGCTCACTGTAAGAAAGTGGATAACAACAGAACTAGATCTATACTCAAAGGTATAGATTCAATCTATGATAAGGTTTGGCCACATAATGCTACTTGCGGATATATATTTGCTCATATTTGGGGTTGGTTACAGTTAGAACTAGAAAAGCCAGGAGAACAATTACCACCCACAGAACTTGAGCAAATAAGACAGATCAGCAGATCACTTAAAGATTCTGGAGAAAAAATACGTGAATGGATAGTAGATGATTTTGGTGGCGTTCAAGCGATCATTGATAATAAGGAGGTAGCTAATGTCACAAACTCAATCACTTAGTAAAAAAATAAAGCTTAACGTTATTAAGCATCCATGGCAACCTGAATGGGTTGAAAGAAAAGAAGATGTAGATACATTCTTTAAACTATTAGATCAGTACAGCTATCTAGAACAAGAGAGCAAAAACTGGTATCCACCTTTCATTGTTTTCGTTGATGACTCTAGTGGTAAAGAAGTATTAGCCTTCATGCATTCTTCATGGAGTGAGACCTATGACCCTGAACCTATCGGTAAGCCAAGCCCGATTGAGATAATGAGAGCAAATGGAGTTGAAGTATAAGTTAACTGGCGGGGGCTTTATGGCCCCCGCCATATTAATAGCTGTGCACACCTGTATACATACTATATATACGCCCGCACAGGCTATAAAAAATACACTCTCACTGACTAATGGCCCGTACTGGCCCGCCTATACACTATAAGGCACTCACTCTCTAATGCATCAAGCTTATCTAAAGAAGAAAACTCAACGAGCAAGACCCCCTAGGCACTGAAAATAGAAGGGGTAGGGGTTGGGAGTAAATGCCGTCCCCACAATGTAGAATATATTTCGTACCTTTTATTATGGATATCAAGGGTCTCCAAAACAAACTTGCTGTTTTCGCTAAAGAAAGAGATTGGGATCAGTTTCATTCACCTAAGAATCTAGTAATGGCTCTAACGAGCGAAGTC
>ENA-OREN01003415-OREN01003415.1-marine-metagenome-genome-assembly--contig:-NODE-3415-length-14817-cov-6.955631_pt1 | contig 14817 bp, 13 predicted proteins | sample MGYA00248624_ERZ508555 | MGnify/ENA primary metagenome ERZ508555 (study PRJEB26222, sample SAMN06267773) | marine metagenome | isolation source: Saanich Inlet, British Columbia, Canada | place...
CTCTCATCCCGACCATATAAAATAAGGGGTTACGGTTTTTCCCGTAGCCTCTTTTTCGTTAAATATCCTTGCCTTTTTCCGAGTACCCCAAAATTACACCGACAAAAAAAACCGCCCCAATATAAAAAAATATTAGTGGGCAGTCAGCTTAATATATGGGGATATAGGCAGTTGACTGGAACCTATATAATCTAAGACATATTTAAAAGATTGTGCGGGATTTGTGCGGGATAGATTTTCGTTTGCTAAGATATTCGCCTATGCATGTCTTAAAATTTACTAATATTAAAAATCGATAAAAAAATAAAAACTATTGGAATAACTCTATCTGAGTATTTCGTTGATTCCTCATTAAGTTTTAGCAGGGACAATCAATATTTTATTGTTCTATTTATTATACTCACCCCATTTTATTGAATGTAACGATTGTTCAAACATTGGAGAGGGATTATAAAAGGCATCAAAAGCGCCAGAATCATCATTGGCTTCAGAGTAAAACCATTGGTCAGGTGGCAAATCAATAATATCCTGCAGCCAGATTTTTTTATCATCCTTTTTCTTAATAATTAGAAAGCCATTACCTTTTTTAAAGTTATACCTTCCAAATAAAGTAACAGTCGTGCCCGGAGGACCGGTTATAGTAAAACTAAACTTTCCATCCCTTAAACTACAAGGTTCATCTCTCATGTCAGCAACATCACGCCCTACTTCAATATCTATTAGTTTATAACAAACGTCATCGTCAATAGTAACTGCCCAATACATAGTTTCTTTGCGGAGTACTATTCCATCTTTTGCGAAGCTACAGTTTGTAAAACCGAATAGAAAAATTAAAGTAATAGTGAATATTGTATTTTTCATACGTTTTTAAGGTTTTAATATTTATTGGTGGTTCCTTTTGAGTTAGCTTCAACATTATACCTAAAACGAAAAATTGCCACCGTATTGCCTTTAAGATTCACTTATTCTTACCTTTATTATCTCCCACAATTATTTTTTATAAAATCTATTTTGATTTTTTTAAACTCCGGTTTAGATAATGCTCCATAACTATTTAGTCATAATCTATAAAAAATGAATGGTTTAACCAATGGTTTTTGGGAATTAAATTTTGACAATTTATTAGGATACTATGGTTTAATAGAACTATGTATTTATAAACAAAATATGCAATCAACGATGCATAAATTTAGAGATTAAACAAAAAAGCGTTAAGTATTTAAGATTTTAAAAGTTCTGATTTGATTAAATTTTTTATCTAAATATTAAAGGAGTTATCGATGAAAAAATTATCTAACGTATTAGCCATTTTTACAGCATCTATGTTTTCATTATTTTTCCTTTCAGCAACTGCTTTTGCTAACGAAGGACCAATGAATTTGCCTGAAAAAGCAAAAGCAGATGCTAAGATGCATAATAAAGAAGGTATCAAGCATTGGGGGATGGGTCATCACGATGAAGCCTTGAAACATTTTAAGGAGGCATCCAAAATTGATGGGTCTTCTGGAGAAATCCACTTTAACGAAGCAATTTCCTACGATAAATTGGGTCAGCACGGAGTGGCAACTAAGCATTTTGGAGCTGCTAAAAAGAAGGCTAGTGGAGAAAATAAAGACAAGCTTTTAAAATCTAAAATCCTGAATGCTCATCTCAATCATTGATCAAAGCTTTTTTAGTCAGGGGTCGATAAATCGGCCCCTGTTTTTCTTTCTGCAAGTTCTGCCTTAAAACCTCCAGTTTGTTAGACTTTAATTTTTTATCAATACTTTAAAGGAATTAGCGATGAAAAAATTATCATTTATTTTTGCTTTATTGTTTACATTATCTATGTCTTCAGTATCATTTGCCGCCGATCCTGCCCTAAAGTTTCCTAGTGGTGCCAGTGCCGATGCTAACAAGCATAATGAAGAAGGCATCTCTCACTACAATCAAGGGCATTTTGATGTTGCTTTGAAACACTTTCAGATGGCTTCAAAAATCGACTCTAGTGTAGGCGAGGCCCACTACAATGAGGCACTATCTCTGGATGCGCTGGATCGCCACGGCGATGCAACTAACCATTTTTATGCTGCTCGGAAACACGCAAATGGAAACGCGGCTATTCTTAAATCGGGAATTTTAAACGCTCACGCGCCGATGAAAAGAGAAGGCTCTTAATTTTTTTCCGCTATATATAATCAGAAAAACCCGGATCACCTTTTACGGCGATCCGGGTTTTTTATTTCTTTTTTCAGAAATAACTAGTAATACCCCTTGTTCTCGTCAACTCCCATGTTCTTCAACTGATCTTTGCTCAATACGACTTTTCTATCGCTTTGTGTTATTCTAAACCCTATTCCAATGAACCTTTCGGTCCTGATCTATGAAAAACTCCTTTATGCTTTCTTTGGTTGGCCTCGATCAACCTAGCATTGTTGCAAAATTGAGCGCAGGGCTTTGCAAAAGCGGCTGCAATCTAGGTGATTCCACTATGGGTCGCTTGGGAAACTATTTCACTATTATGTTGATGGTCGAGTACGAGGGTAGCAAAGATTCCCTCGACAACATTATCTCATCCGTTTGTGCCCCTCTAAACCTTGATTCGCACCTTGTCCAGATTCAGGATGGCAGTTCTCAGCACTTTGAGCCCGATGTCCGAATAAGTCTATTCGCTGAAGATCGCATGGGTGTTGTAGAGGATGTTACGGTATCTCTCGCTGATGCGGGATTAAATATTCTGCAATTGGAATCCAATCTTGGCGAAAAAAATGAAGCAGAGACCTACTACATTCATTTGGAAGGAACTCTATCAGGAGGGGGGTTGTCGCCAATTTATCAGGTTCTGGAAAAACTCGAAGAAAAAGGGATAAAATCCCACCTCATCCCGGTTAATGCGCAAGTTTCCTAGAGTACTTCGAATAATATTTCTAATAAGTATTATTCTTAAACCATTTCTTCCCCGCCACCGCCGATAACGATCTTACCCTCGTCTTCTAGTTTCTTACAAACAGCAATAATTTTCTGTTGGCCTTTTTCGACATCACTCATCTTTGTCGGGCCTAAAGAATCTAGATCTTCTTTCAGCATCAGCGCAGCACGATCAGACATGTTGTTATACAATTTTTCCTTAAGATCATCAGAAGCGGTTTTCAGAGAAACCAAAAGATCTTCCTGTTGGATCTCCTTCATCATTATTTGAATTCCATTATCATCAATTTTGAGTATGTCTTCAAAGACAAAGCGTAGATTGCGAATTTCGTCTGCCAATTCCTGGTCAACCTCATCCATGGCAGTAAGAATAGTTGTCTCAGTCGCACGATCCAGTTTTCCCATTAAAGACGCAGCAACTGCAACGCCCCCCAGTTTATTACCAGAAACAGCGCCGGAAGTTCTAAACTCGGCCTGCAGGGCTTCATCAAGATCACGTATAACATTAGGAGCCACCCTTTCAAGAGTCGCGAGTCTATGAACAATCTCCATCCGATTTTTTTCCGGAAGTTCACTAAGAGCGTGACTCGCCACAGCGGGATCAAGGTGTGCCAGGATAATTGCCGCTGTTTGCGGATGTTCGCTAACAAGAAATGAAGAAATAACTTTCGGCTCTAGCATACGAACGGTCTCCAATCCACCGCCCAATTCTTCTCCAGGAGTAGTAATATTATTTAAAATATCGGTCGCTCTAGCAGGGTCCATAGCTTGCATCAATGCATTTTTAAGGAAATCTTTGCCACCCACACCTAAGCCACCACCACCCGATTGGACCAAATCATAAAATTCCTTGGTGACCATTTCCATCACACTCAAATCCACGTCACCAAGGGCAGACATATAATTTCCTATATTCTGGATTTCACGTTCATCCATATTGGCTAATACCAGTGCCGCCGTTTCTTCACCCAGAGTCATCAATAGAATTGCTGCTTTTTCAGGTCCTGTATATTTTCTTTCAATCTCTTCAGCCTTTTCTTTTGCCATGGTCTTTTAATTCCTATCCGTGAATTATTATTACAATATTACTCTCGACCTTCCAAGTGTCAATATTAAACCAGGGCCGAGCTCATCCTGAGGCAGGCATTAAAACCTTTAAATAAAACAATTTATCCGGATTTTCTCGCCCATGCGAATGCTAAAATTGTACATACATGTTGGCCTTGAACGTCTTATCGTCCACTTGTTTTGGAAAATTAAGTCTTTAAATTTAAAAACTGCAGTTCTTTATTGGGATTATTTCTGCCGCGCCGAGGTGAGTTAAAGTTGGCGCTGGAACGACCATTAGTGATCGCTCTTCTAAAACCTGGAAGGAAAAACACGTTACGGGGGGATAGGAGGGACCGACCTATTGCGATTTACTCTTTTACAGGCTCATCCTTATAAAATTCAAATTCACAACTGGCAAAAATAAAGTTCATTGTCTTTTGCCCCAGCAACTTGGTTGTCGTCTGGCTTAATGATTCCGGATTCGACATAAGGCGCTTCTGAATATCTTCCACTTTTTGTTTGGTTTGCTGCGCCAACAATTCGTACTCAGCTTCCATATCCTGTTGCGTGATGTGAATATTCTCTGCCTGAGCAATCGACTCCAATGCCATATACCCCTTGGTATTGAAGATCGCCTTCTCGCGCCATTCTTTTTGCGCTTTATCGGGTTCAAATCCCGAATCCTCAATCTTCATTCCCGACTGCGCAATCTGAAATTTCATTCCTTCGATCATAAATTTCAATTCCCGCTCAATAATGGATTCTGGAGGCGTGGCATCCGCCTGTTTAACCAACATATTAAAAATATCTTCTTTAATTTTAAGTTCCTCTTGCTGGTCTTTATGACTCTGAAGGTCTACCTTGATAGCACGCTTAAGTTCATCGACTGTTTCAAATCCCTCCCGGCTGGCGATTTCATCTGACAATTCAGGCAGAGTCAATTGTTTAATTTCTTTGATATTTATTTTGAACGTTGCCCGGTCATCTTCTTGCCCTTCTTCAGCGCCAGGTACCGGGAAACTAATACGCTGAACTTTTTGATTCCAATTGGGAGGAAGAATGACCTTGATCTCAAAATCCTCACCTGCTTTATGGCCTATAAGCTGATTTTCAAAACCATCCAGCATCTTCTTTTCACCGATTCTAAGCTCAAAGTCTTCAGCCTTTTCATTTTCCATCGGCTGGCCATCAACAAAGCCTTGAAAATCCATTTTCACAATATCCCACAGAGCCACAACATGATCGGCAGGCATAACATCGAGAGAACCGTGACGAGCCAAAACTTTCTCCTGAGTTTCTTCCATTTCTTTATCTGTAATTACCGCTTCCTTTTTCTTGAACTTCAAGCCTTTGTAATTTTTGATTTGGAGTTCCGGCTTGATATCGAGGACCACTGAAAACTTTAAAGGTTCGTCTTTTTTAATATCCTGTAATCCCGCATGGTCGATCTCGGGTTGCCCTGTTGGACGCAGACCCGATTTATTCAATGCTTCTTCGTAATATTCCTGCATCAACTCCTGAAACATATCGCCAAACGACTGCATGGGAACCTGTTTTTCAAGAACCTTTTGTGGAATTTTCCCCGGTCGAAATCCCGGAATCTTCATTTCTCGATTCAGTTGTTTATAAGCCGCATTGATTCGTTGCGACACCACCTCTTCTGGAATAGTGATCGTCAATTTTCGTTTCAGTTCTTCTAATTCTTCAACATCGTATTCCATCGTTCCGCCTTTAAAAGTTTTCTTCTTTATTTAGGTTCAAGCTCGCCAAATTTCTCGAGAATCATTTGATCGATTTCTTTTTTTAATTGATGCAGAATCTCATCATAGGAAAAGGAGCCCAAAGTTTCAGTCCCTTTTTTCAAATTAACATGAGACGGACCACACCACATTCCTAAATCAGCATCATCCGTTTCACCTGGTCCGTTCACTCTGCAACCCATTACAGCAATCGTCAGCTTATATTTTTCCGCATACTCTGTCATTTTGCGAACATCCTGAGCCAGATCGACAAACTTATCGTTCTCGACGCGGGAACAACTGGGGCAAGCTATGATATTTAATCCTTCCAGAAAGTTTTCTGGAACGGAACGAAATCGACCTTCAGCAATATCCGTAAGAATCTCCCGGCCCACATCAATTTCCTGACCTTTGTCATCATTCGGCAACGTCAATGAAACGCGGATAGTATCGCCAATTCCAGCTGAGATCAATTGTTCAAATGCAATGCGAGTTTTGATAACACCCTCAGGAGGAAGCCCTGCCTCGGTAACGCCTAAATGCAAAGGCACCTCGGGCCGTTCCGCAGCAAACCTGCGGTTGGCATCGATCACTTTTGTGGAATCAGAGTCCTTGAGCGATACGCAATAATTCTCGAACTTCATTTCATCGAGCATTTCACAATGATCAACCGCACAACGCACCATGGATTCGGTGGAATCGTCTTTATATCTCTCTTTATAATCTGGATCAACGGAACCGCAATTGACTCCAATTCGAATAGCGCAATTGTTTTTCCTTGCTGCCTCAACGATGAACTCAACTTTTTCGCGAATGGATTTTTCTTTTTCCAAGTGAAAAAGGTGACCGGGGTTATAACGAATCTTATCTACCCAGGGGGCAACGATGGGAGCCAACTTATAGTTTTCCTGCAAATCCACAGACCAGGTGCTGTCAGGAAATTTTTTACGCAATTCCTTCAGAGCTTCCACATCTTTTTCGCTGTCCACCGCAATTCGGATGACATCGGCTTTGGCTTTTTCAAGTACTTCTATCTGTCTGGCAGTTGCGGTCAAATCTTGAGTTTGCGTTGCTGCCATACTTTGAACGGCGATAGGAGAATCTCCCCCAATCACCAATTTTCCAATACGAATCTTGCGTGTCTTTCTTGGCTGCATTATTTAGTGTTCCTGTTTCGGATAGTTATCTGGACCTTCCGCTGTCAGGCGATCCTGAACAAAAGGATATCAAGATTAACAAATAAGAGGTGCCATAACAAGACAGAGAGCGCCCTATTCTCAGACATTTGATAGATTTCGAGAGCGATCCAGTGGGAACGGGTTGTCGGGACTGCTGAAATCCGGCAAATTATGCACCTTAGATTCCAGAGGTTGCAGGAATAAGGACTCAAACCCAAGTTCTTTTGCCCATGCAATAGCCTGCTCGTATTCATCAGTGGTTATTCTTCTATCTAATGTTGCTTTATGAACAGGACGGTACTGGCTCATCAAACTTAATGGAACAGAAGACGACAATTCCAATGCCACAAAACACAAAGTTTCCCAAGTCGCTGTCATCTGTTCCGGTAATACAAGATGCCGAACCAAAACACCCCTTTCGGCTATTCCCTGCTCATTAATTGAAAGTGGACCTACCTGCCGGAACATTTCAAGCACAGCCTGGCGAGAAAATTCAGGATATTCTTTAATATGCGACAATTCCCGTGCAGTCTCATTATTCGCATATTTCAAATCAGGCAAGTATATATCAACAACGCCATCCAACAACTTCAGCGTTTCAATAGCATCGTAACTATTGCTGTTATAAACAATGGGTAACCGAAGTCCTTTTTCTCGAGCCAATGCAAGACTTTTTAATAACCCCGGAACAACATGTGAGGGAGAAACCCAACCGATAAAATGCACTCCCTGCTCCTGCAAACGAAGCATTGCAGTGGCTGCTTTTTCATAAGATTCCTGTGTAGTAAATTCAGACTTACCTGTTGACCATTCCTGAGAGATTTGATAATTCTGGCAATAGTCACAACGCATATTGCAAGCCGTCACAAAAAGGTTCCCGACTCCGTTACTACCGACCAGAGGGGGTTCCTCACCAAAGTGTTGAACACTTGATGAAATATGCAGAGTGTCTAGCTGACCACAAAATCCAGTCCCACCCTCCGTGCGATTGACATCGCACGCATGCGGACACACCCGGCAGCTTCGGTAAATTTCATAGGCCTGGTCGGCAAGCTGTTGCAGTTCTTTCTGCGATAAACCTAAATACGCTGCGGTCATTTAATAATCTTTCATTATCAATCCGATAATAAACCGATTGCCCCACAAGCAAAAAGGGATGTTAATATATTAAAAACGAATCGACCCCTACTCACCTGATCGAGTTTAAGCGAATATGAAAAAAATATTTATCGTTATTTACGGGTTGCTATTATTTGCCCATCCCGTAACCGCAGCACCCAAACACGGACTCTCATTATATGGCCCGCAGGACCTGAAATACAATCCCGGTCAGCCTTATGATTACGCTAACCCGAATGCGCCAAAAGGAGGAAACCTTATACTGGCAGACTTCGGTGCGTTTACAAAATTGAATCCGGCTTCTTTAAAAGGAGTCACCGCCCCAGGTATCGGGCAACTGGTTTTCCAAACCGCCATGGATAGTTCCACAGATGACGATGAACCGTTCTCGCAATATGGCAATCTCGTGGAAAAAGCCGAAGTAGCAGAGGATCACCTCTCTCTTACCTATTATCTATATAAGCAGGCAAAGTTTTCAGATGGGTATCCGTTAACCGCAGACGATTTCGTTTTTTCTTTCAACTTGATAAAAGACCCTCAATATCATCCGATTTATAAAGAATATTTTAAAGATATCAAATCCATCGAAAAAATTGATGCACATACAGTCCGCTACCATTTTGCAATCCACAATCAGGAATTGCCATTAATCACCGGACAAATGATAATCCTCCCCAAACATATTTACGGCGCAAAGGGGAAAACTTTTGGCTCCGACTTTGATGATATCGCTGTGGCTAGTGGCCCCTATACCATCGAAAAGTATGACTACGGTAAATACATCACCTACAAGCGCAACCCTAATTGGTGGGGAAAAAGTATCGCCATCAATAAAGGTAGATATAATTTTGATCGCGTCACCTATAAAATCTATCTCGACCCGGTAGCGCAACGCGAAGCCTTTAAAGGCGGCGAGTTCGATATGCAACTGGTAAACAGTTCCCGTGACTGGGCATTGGACTATAAAGGAGACTTCGTTAAAAAAGGCTACTATCTACGCACCGAATTTCCTCATACACGAATTGCCGGGATGCAGGGTTTTGCCATGAACATGCGCAAAGAAATATTTAAATCTCGTAAAGCTCGTGCCGCTCTGGCAATGGTCTTTGATTTCGAATGGAGCAATAAAAATCTTTTTTACGGACAATACACCCGTAACGATTGCTATTTCGATAACAACCCCGAAATGAAATCAAAAAGAATTGCAACGGGAGAGGTGAAAATCCTACTCGAATCTTTACGCGCAAAATATAAAAGCTCTGTTCCAAAAACCGCGCTCACTAAACCTGTTGGCGCACCAGGACAAGGTTCGTCTGCTGAAAGAAATATAAAAGTGGCAAACGCCCTTCTCGATTCAGCAGGTTGGAAAATGGGTAGTGATGGCATTCGCAGTAAGGGAAAAGATAAAATGGAATTTGAGCTTCTATTAGCCGGACCGGGATTCCAACGCATCGCTGAACCTTATAAAAATAACCTTAAAAAAATAGGCGTGCATATGACCATCAAGGTCATTCAGATTGCAGAATATGAAGAGCGTTTGAGAAATTTTAAATTTGGCATGGTCGTTGCTGGCTATCCGCAAAGTCGATCACCCGGCAATGAACAAAGTTATATGTGGGGTAGCAAATCTGCAGATATTCCAGGAAGCCGAAATTATATGGGCATTAAAAACCCAGCACTCGATGAACTAATCGAGAAAATCATAGCCGCAAAAAATCGCAAAGATCTGGTACTAAATATTCAGGCATTAGACCGGATACTCACGCATCAGTATTATGTCGTACCCCACTGGTACATTTCTTACGACAGGGCTGTTTACTGGAACAAATTCGGCAGGCCTAGAGTGAATGCCTCGCAAAGTGCAGTTAATAACAACCTTCTCGAATGGTGGTGGTGGGATAATGACAAAGCAGAAAAACTCAAAAAAGCCCGTGCCGCCGGGACTTCTATCAATTAAACGTTCGGTTAAAAGCTCATGACTGCTTATATCATCCGTCGTTTTTTATTGATGTTCCCGACTTTGATCGGGATTGTTACCATCACTTTTATTGCGACGCAATTTGTTCCCGGCGGCCCCATCGACCAGATGAAGTCTCTTTTAAAAGGCCATGGAAATACCCTCACTGAAGCGGGTGGAGGGGCGATAACAGGGCCAGGCAGTAAACAGGGTGAATTGGACCCAAAACATTTCGAGCAACTGAAAAAAATATATCATCTCGACAAACCGTTATGGGAAAGATATGTGCGAACCTTCCTTTGGTATTCTCCAACAAAGGATAAACCCAATTCTATTTTTAATTACGATAACTGGCAAGGTTTTCTTGTCTTCAAGTTTGGCGACTCCTTTTATAGAAACAAATCTGTCCTGTCTTTGATAAAGGAGAAGCTTCCCGTTTCAGCCTCGCTGGGAGTCACCAGTTTCTTTTTAACCTATACCATTTGCATATTTCTAGGTATCGCCAAGGCTGTAAAAAACGGCAGTCGATTCGACACTTGGAGCAGTTTGATTGTGTTGATCGGTTATAGCGTGCCCGGATTTGTTCTGGCCATTTTTCTCATTGTCCTTTTAGGACCTGGCGATGGCGCGGTGGCGCATCTCATACCCATAGCCGGACTGACTTCAGAAGGCACACCCGGTTATGAGGCCTGGTCTTTATGGGAAAAATTCACCGATTATCTACATCACTTGGCTGCGCCTTTATTCTGTTATGTTCTCGGTGGGTTCGCCACTCTGACCTTACTCACCAAGAATGCCTTTTTGGAAGAAATGCACAAACAATATGTCCTAACCGCACGCGCCAAGGGATTATCAGAAAAGACCGTGCTATTTAAGCATGTACTAAAAAATTCACTCATTCCTCTGGTCACCGGATTTCCCATGGCATTTCTGGCCATGTTTTTTACTGGATCGTTATTGCTGGAGCAGATTTTCACCTTGGACGGACTCGGCCTGCTTTCTTATCAGGCGGTGATTCAACGCGACTATCCGATTGTTCTAGGCACCCTTTTCATTTTCTCTCTTATGGCGTTGGTCGGTCAGTTGTTGACCGATCTTTCTTATGTCTTGATAGACCCTCGAATTTCTTTTGATGAGTCTCAGGGATAAAATGAACAAAGAACTGAAAGTTAAACTGGGAGTTTTTCGTAATGACCGCAGGGCTTTTTACAGCTTTATAGTCCTTGCCACTCTTTTTGTTTTAACCCTGCCCGCTGAGATTCTTTGCAATATCCGGCCTTTAATAATTGTTGTAGACGGAAAGCCCTATTTCCCGATCACCGTTACTTATAGCGAAAAAGACTTTGGTGGCAGCTTGCCAAGCGAACCCGATTATAAATCCCAAAGTTTTGCAAATCTCTTAAGCGGAACATCAACTGCAACACTTACCAACACAGACAGTAGCGGGCTCGGCTTAGACCTAGGAGATTTTGAAGATGATGAGGATATTCCGGATACCACGCCTGAACCCGTAAGCGAAAATATTGAAAATTCTCCAAGAGATTTCTGGATGCTCTGGCCTCCGGTTCGTTATGACTACAAATATATTCCCACAGAGTCGGTCACAGGAAATGTTGTGCTTGCCGCACCTTACAAAACCAAGTCTCCGATCGGTGAAGGTCTCATAGAATCCTCCTGGATGGACGGACATTATTTAGGAACCGATGACCGTGGCCGTGATGTATTGGCTCGATTGATTTATGGCTTCAGAATATCGATGCTGTTCGGAGTTTCCCTGGCAATTACGGGAACCCTCATAGGCTGTCTGATTGGCGGCACTCAGGGGTTTTTCGGCGGCTGGGTAGACCTGTCAGGACAAAGACTGACGGAGATATGGGGTTCTATTCCACGTCTGTATATATTGATCATTCTCAGTTCTTTTCTTGTTCCGTCAGCTTTACTACTTTTCCTGATTTTAAATCTCACAGCATGGATGGGGATTGCGGCATACATACGCGCGGAATTTTTAAAAATACGCAATTATGAATTTGTGAAAGCGGCTAAGAGTCTCGGAGTTTCTAATTTCAAAATCATGCGTAGGCATATTCTTCCCAATGCACTGACTCCCGTCTTAACTTTTTTCCCTTTTGAAGTGACTGCGGGAATATTGGCACTGGTCAGCCTGGACTTTCTAAACTTGGGAGTCCCCAGTCCCGCGCCAAGTCTGGGCGAACTGCTTGCGCAGGGAAAAAACAATCTACATGCGCTATGGATATTGCTGCCAACCTTTGTAACTCTGAGTCTGGCGATCACCCTTCTCACATTCATTGGTGAAGGTATTAGAAACGCATTCGACCCTAGAAAGACTCTTTAAATAAGAAAATGCTTTTATCCGTTAAAAATCTTGCGACTCATTTTCATGCTGGCCCGGGACGAATTGCCCGCGCTGTCGATGGCGTTTCTTTTGATCTTCAACAAGGCAAAACCCTGGCACTAGTCGGTGAGTCGGGTTGCGGAAAAACACAGACGGCGTTTTCCATCATCCAACTGATTGCAGAAAACGGCTACCACCCTTCAGGTGAAATATTTTTCGAAGACAAAGATCTTTCAAAAATGGATCAGGAAGGAATGCGTCATCTGCGCGGCAATGATATTGCCATGATATTTCAGGAACCCATGACGTCTCTCAACCCCCTCTTCCGCATTGGCGACCAACTGGAGGAACCTATAAAGCAACATCTAAAAGTTTTGCAGGGAGCTTCCCGCAAACGCGCCATTGATCTATTGGATCGAGTTGGCATCCCTGATCCTCACAAACGGGTCGATGATTTTCCTCATCAATTATCAGGAGGCATGAAACAAAGGGTGATGATCGCTATGGCTTTAGCCTGTGAACCCAAACTCCTGATAGCCGATGAGCCAACTACGGCACTGGATGTCACAATTCAGGCGCAGGTCTTGCGATTGATGAGTGATCTGCAAAAGCAAACGGGTATGGCCATATTGCTGATCACCCACGACATGGGCATCGTAAACCAGATGGCCGATGATCTTTGTATTATGTATGGGGGACGCATCGCCGAATATGGTAGCCGCGAACAGATTTTCAAGAACATGTCGCATCCTTACACAAAGCTTCTTTTCAGTTCTATCCCAAAACTGGAAAAGCCTGCTTTCCTTTTGGATACCGTACCGGGATTAGTCCCTTCGGCAACCGAATATGCGGAAGGATGCCGTTTTGCAAATCGTTGTCCAGCAGTGATGGATGTCTGTAAAAAAGAAAGTGCCGTGCATTCACCCTCTTCAGGACATCAGGTTACTTGCCATCTATTAGACAAGGGAATAAATTCGAAATGGGATTTAAGTGACCAGAAAACACCCATCAACAAACACACTCCAAGTGCTCAAACTCTGATTTCCATTAAGAATCTGAAAACTTATTTCCCGATACGAAAAGGGATTTTTTTGCGCACCGTCAACCACATCCGCGCTGTAGATGATATCAATCTGGAACTGGCAAAAGGTTCGACCACTGCCCTTGTGGGAGAATCTGGATGCGGTAAAACGACATTGGGAGAATCAATTTTAAAATTAAATTTCCATACCCAGGGAGAAGTAGAATTTTCTGGGCAGAACGTAATGCAATTAACCGGGAACGACTTGAAGCAATTTCGAAAACATATGCAAATGGTATTCCAAGATCCGTTTGGCTCCCTTCAACCCCGAATGACCATTGAAGCGGTCATTGAAGAAGGATTGGAAATTCATTATCCTGACTTGTCACAAACAGAAAAGGCAGAAAAAATTGTACGCGTCATGCAAGAGGTAGGATTGAGCCCTTCCGTATTGGAACGCTATCCGCACGAATTCTCAGGAGGGCAACGCCAACGCATTGCCATTGCACGAGCATTGATTCTTGAACCCGAATTCATGGTATTAGACGAACCCACCAGTGCTCTTGATGTTTCTGTACAAGCGCAAGTATTGAATTTACTCAAAGACCTGCAGGCAAAGCGAAACCTGACCTATTTATTTATCAGTCATAATTTGAGCGTGGTGAGATATCTCGCGGATACAGTTGCTATTATGTATTTGGGAAAGATCGTCGAGCAGGCTCCGGTGGAAACCTTATTTAACAATCCCAAGCATCCTTATACAATATCCCTTCTGAATTCGGTTCCTGATTTAGGAGAACAGAAACCTTTCGAGCCATTGATCGGTGATGTCCCCTCGCCTTTACACCCACCCGCAGCCTGTAATTTTCATCCTCGCTGTCCCATTTACCTAAATGAAGAGCCGGGTTCTTCATTAGCAAAAAAGTGCACTTCGCAATACCCTGAAATTTCGGGAGATAAGAATTGCTACGTGCGATGCCACGCCTGCGAGTAAAACTTTTTAAAAATAAAAATCTAATCAGACTCTAACCGTTTGAAATATCAGATGACCCGGTTCTTGTAAAATTCGAAGAATTTATGTTTGCAAAACCTCTTCTTCTATCATCCTGAATACATGAGTTTAATGCATTCATACTTTACAGCCACATCAGAAAAGGGATATATTTTTCTTCCATTCTTCGAGGAAATGTCTACTACATATTTGGGGGTAACCACGATGAAAAAGACTATTGCTCTGCTCATAACCCTAGCATTTCTTAGCGTAATTTCTTCTGCATTGTCTCAGGAAGCAAAAGAAGAAAAGGCTATTACCGCTTTACAATCGGCACTCGATAAAGACCCGGGCAATCTCAATCTTCTTTCAAAACTAGGCTTGGCCTTTTTAAAGAAAGAAAAATATCAGCAAGCGATTGAGCCCCTTGAAAAATCTATACAGCTTCAAAAAAATAACTCAAAGACTCACCTCCATTTGGCTCTTGCATATGGAGCGGTTG
>ENA-OREN01003416-OREN01003416.1-marine-metagenome-genome-assembly--contig:-NODE-3416-length-14816-cov-72.067101_pt1 | contig 14816 bp, 15 predicted proteins | sample MGYA00248624_ERZ508555 | MGnify/ENA primary metagenome ERZ508555 (study PRJEB26222, sample SAMN06267773) | marine metagenome | isolation source: Saanich Inlet, British Columbia, Canada | place...
GAACCAGAACCAATTGCTATTGCATCATAAGAAATGTATGTTCCACTAGGATCTGTTAGATACAATTGTGGTGTGTTATTTACAACTCCACCTAGAATTAGTGCAACACCGTATGGTCTTACACCTGCATATTGTGTATACTGTTGACATTGATCAGCTAAGTGTTTAGCAATTGTCTCAACTTCAACTGGTTCATCATAAATCATTTTGTTACTTTGTGAAAAGAATCTTGCATTGTCTACTTGACTTCTGGCATCTGGGATGTATCCTGCTGCTGCAACTCCTACATGATCATCAATTTGGAAAATCTTTTGAGCAGTCTCTGAAATTTGTAATTTTCTTGGTTTTTCTTCTACTGCGATTACAATACCGTCTTTGCATTTCACGCCAACAGCAATTGTTCCTCTTCTTACAGTTTCAATAGCATATTCTACTTGGTATAGTCTACCGTCTGGTGAGAATACTGTAATTGCTCTATCGTAACCTTGTTGTGCAGGAAGCATTTGATTGCAATGCTTAGATTATACAATTTAAACCATGCCTATTATTGAGAGTGATTGTAACTTTGATCGGAGCCTATTCTATTTTTTGTATCATTGGTAGCTGCCAGCTCTTATCATAGTATGCTTCAGTTGGTGAATAGAATCTCATATACACAAAGAAGCCATCACCTTCGTTAGTCTTTATCCAATTAATTGGAATTCCTTCAAATGGTTCTGGTCCAAAGAAAACATCGTACGAACCATCTCCATTTCGTAAAAATTTGTCATCATCAAGTGATCTAATTGCAGGCAATGGTTGCAAATCATTTTTGATCATTGAACGTGTTTCTGCATCATAAACAACTATGGACCAAAAGTTTTCAGCAGGAACGTTAGCAGGTATATTCAAATGATATGAATTTGAACCAATCAAGAAATTATTATCAGAATCCCGATAGGTTCCTACGTATTTTGAACCCTTTCCTACAAGTTCAAGAACCATTGCATCAGCTGTAGTGATTGCTTGGTACATGAAAGATATTCTAGGTTCAATCTGTGTTACTCCTCTTTCATCTTCATATCGAGGATTTTTTGTCTGGAATACCAATTCCCAATTTTTGTCTGGCCAGTAAAGGAATGGTTGTTTTGCAGGAGAGTCATATGCAATGTTTCTTGCCATCAAATTGGCAACCACTGCTGCCTTATCTAATAATTTTTTAGAATCTTCATCTGGTTCAAATGATTCTCCTGGTACAATTCCAATTGTATACATTAATCCAATTAGATTCTTATCTTCAGGTCTAACTATAGTTTCTTTAGAATACACTTCATGTAGTAATTCCCAAAAACCATCTGTTGTGGGATATGATAACTTTAATGATTCTCCTGCAACGTCAACAAATTTCACTTGTGGAGAATTGTTAATTTCAGATAAAGGGTAGATGTTTACTTTTTTAATTAATTCTTCAGCTGCATCCATGTCTGGAGCATTAACAAAAGCTCTGGCCATAGCGATAAACCGCATTGAGTCTGATTGTATTACAAAATTATTTTCGTTTCCTTCATTAAATAATACGGGAATTTTTCCTTCATAATTTGGTGGTAGGAATAAAAATAATGCTTCTTGTCCTTCGTTAGGCCCTACTATTCCCCAATCTGTCATGACTTGTTGGTTAATGTTGTCTGCATGACCTTGGAGATTACCTTCTGGGACGTGAACTACAATTGGGCCGTTGGAAAGATCTTGTAGTGACATAAAGTACAACACAGAAGTATTTCCAGTTAAAAGTTCAATTTCTGAATTCATAAAGTCAGACCAATATAGAATATCTCCAACTTCTCCTCCAGCTTTTTCTTGTTCATAAAAAATCCCTGCTCCACTAACTGCAGGAAGTGCTAGATGGTAAACTTGAACAGCTCGTTGGAAAAATAATTCATCTGAAAGAAGTTTTGAAGAGTCTGGTGTAAAATAATCATGATCAATTACTATGGTTCCACTTCTAGTTTCTATTGTTTCAATTCCCGAATCTGAACATTCTCCTTCATAACCAAATACTGCTTCAAAAGATTCCAAGGTACACATATTTCCATATGTTTTTCCAACTACTCCACACACTGGTTGGTAATCTTTTGTACATGCTTTCATTTTTGGTTCAGATTCCTCTAACATAGTTCCCCATCCTCGCTCTACAAGTTTGTCTGCAGTAGATTGCGTAACACATGCAATTTTCCCTTTAGAGTTTTCAATCCAAACTTTATCAATACAAATTTGATCCTCCACAGCATCAACAAATGGAATAATCCCTATTGAAAGAATTAATGGTAATAACAAAAAAATTATTTTACTATTCACAATTTGAGTGTAAAAAACTGATATTAAAATAATTAATTTTTCAAATGTACGTTTATTTGAAGATAGGGTTTATTCAATACTGTGAAATTTGAAATAGAATTTTCAGGTCATGAAAATATTCGTTCCAATCATCAAAAAACAATTGAAATTACAAAAGAATCTCATTTGACTCCACAAGGTGATTGTATTGTAGGTGTGAATGCAAAATCTAGTTGTGCAGATTTACCTGAAGAACTAAAAACTAAACTCAAAAATCCTGATTCCAAAGTAACTTTTTCAATCAAAGTAGGTGATGATGACTTTGTTGTTGAGGGAAAAGGTCACCCTGATCTTATCTTAAGTCATACTGAAGATATTGTAATTAGAAAAAGTGATTTTATTTGTCCGAGAACTCTTGCTGTAAAATGTGACAAGGCATCTGATTTGTTGCCTCGTAGTATGGTGACACAGTTGCAAGATCCAAAAACTATTGGTACCTTTACTATCACCGTTGAGTAATATTGTCACAATTTTATAGTTAATACATGGAAAGTTGTCATGGGCCGTAAAACTAATTTCTTCTTACTAGTTCCATTATCTGTTTTTGCAGCAATTATTATTGGATTTGGAATGTATATGACGATCTGTAAAAATTCAAACATTCCAATTAATTGTTAGATCTCTAATTTCTTTACACAATTTCCAGTTTTTGTTAATTCTCCTTTAGCAAGATTCTCTTAAAGTATGGCGAGACTAGTTCAATATGGTAAAACCAACTATAGAATTACCAATTTCAAAAAAACCTACAACTGCAGAGTTGAAAAAACTTAAAGATTATTTCAAAGAAATGCCTGTGAATGAAATTTTATCTGGTCTAAAATTTGCAAAAAACAGATGGTCAGCAAAAGATGCTGGAACTCTGAAGGTTGGAAGGAAAAGCATCGTTCAGAAAGAAGTTCACTCTGTTACTGTTGAACAAGCACAATGGAGATTAAAGAATTGGAAGATGATGATTGCTAATTATCGTAGACGTGGATACAGCTATCCTACTATTTCTAGAATCAAGAAAATTTTGATTCAAAAAAGCAAAAAGAAATCTAAATAATTCCTAATTGAATTGATTGTTCCATTGATTCGTCCATCTACGAATAAGAAATACAGTTACACTGTATTCCACTATTAGAATTAGTAAGAATATTGGTAATCCTGATGGATGATCTGTTCTAAATATAATTTCTGTCCAATTAATTTCTAAATCATCCATGTCTTCTGAAATATTTCCTTTGTTAATTCCATTAATGTCGTATTCTGGAATTAAACTGGCATACATTGCACCTAATGACAATTCTACTATAATTGCTATCAAGAGATATTTTCTAAATTTTCTTATGTTGTAAGCTGCATACCAATTCATAATTGGAATGAAACAATAGATTGTTTGTCTTGTCAAGCTTACAGGACCTTTGGCAGGCATGAAACAATGAATTTATGATTGCTATTTAGTATTACTAAAGATTTCTTCTAAAAAATAAAAATAGGTTATTGGGTCCATCCCCAACTAACTAATTTTTGAACACTAGATGTTTTTACACAAGCTGGTTGGCCTGATGATTTGAAAATCAATTCAAATGTTTCTTTACATTGAATGTCTTCTGCTTCAACTCCTTCATTGATTTGTTTTAATGGAGCTAAAGGTATTTCATCTATCTTATTCGTTTCCATAGATGGTGTTTCATCTGGATCATTAGTATCCATGGATAAAGTTTCATCTAATTCTACAACTATTGATGAATTACTTCCAAAAACTTCTTCCATGTGTTCAGAGTCTGTTGATTCGACACCACTTAGAATTTCAAATTCTTTTGTAATTGCATCAACTAACTGAGTAACTTCGGATGGATCTGCTCTTTGATCATATGCTAACCAAATTTCAATATAGGCATCATCAATATCTCCAGAACTTTCAATATCATTTCTTATTTCTTCAAAGATTTGTTGTGATCTCCAAATGAATGCTGAACCGTCTTGAAATTCTGCTACTTCTACAATTATTCCATCCTCAATTGCTTCTCTATACTCTACTTTGGATGTTTCAAGTAAACCGTTGATTAATTTTGCTTTGAATGATGAATCATTACTGAGTTCATCTCCGATTACAATATCTCTTGCTTCTTGAATAATTTCTTTAGCATCATCAATTGCAGACTGTGCATCACTTCTAGTGACTCCTGTACTTGCTTTATCCTTTAATTCAAGCAATGTTTGCTCTAGTTTTGCTTCGAATTCTGGATTATCTTCCAAATGAACACTCATTGTTTCAAATAATTCAGCCATCGGATGTGTTGCATGAACTAATGCTAGTTCAGAATTGGCTTCATCAAGATTCATTTCTAATGCCCAAAAATGCCCTAGAGTTTCTTCAAGTGTTCCTGCAAATTCTAATTTTAAATCTCTATCAGAATCTGCAAAAGCTAATGGTGAACTCACTAGTACAATTATGGATAAAATCCCTAATGCGATTATGTTCATATTTTTGAAAAGGATTATTTTGTTTAAAGTGTTTCTTTATTGAAAATCAATACATGTTATTATTCTATAGATTGTGAATTAGATTGTATTATAATTTAGATAGTATCTAGATGAAGATGTCTGTTCTTTTCTCAACAATTTGTTGTTTGAGTGTATCTGGTACATCTGGAATTGAAGACTTTGTTTGTCCTGCAATTACACTGTGGGCTTCTTCTAGAATTGCTAATGTGTCTGCATTTGTTTCTGGTGCCATGCTCATACTATCTCCAACACCTACTGATGAGCCGGACATTACATCTCCTAGTATTTGTGACAAATCTTGCATTGATGCATTTGCTTCTGGCATAATTCCATTAAGTGATGGACTTAGCCCTTTGATTATTGCCATACATGGACTGAGTGTCACCACTACATCTCCTAATTCTGAAACTGTATCTAATCTGAGTTTTACTTGTTCCATGGACAACTTTGCTCCACTGACCATATTCTTCATTTTTCTAACTTGTGTTAATTCTCCAGCATATGCTTGAGCATAACCTGTTTTGTTGTTTCTTTGTGCGTTTACTATTTTTTCAAAAATCATGTCATGTTTTTTCTGTAATTTTTCATTAATTCCTTCTAATTTTGAAATCTGTGATCCTAATTTTCTTTGTGCAAAATCAATCTTGTTTTTTAATGGCTCATCAGGCTTTACTTTGCCTATTACTTTTTGAGAAATACTTTCTCCTTCTGTTTTATTCCAAGAGTTGCTAATCATGCCTTTATTAGATTATGATTGTTTTTTTTGTTTTAAACAGAGTTGTCACTCTGGGTAGTGTCACTGGAGTTACACAAGCAAGCAGTTACACTATCCAAAGGTGAATGTAAACATTTGAAAGCCTTTACCATTTACTTTAATCTCAATCAAATGGGTTGAACTCATATCATTATTGATGATGTTATATAATCCCGGCTCACTTACATACAGAATGTTATCCTTAATCATATCATTTCCTGAATATGCTGATGGTAATGGTTCTCCATCAAGGAAAATTTCTAATTCGGCAGAATTCTCAGTTACAATGTTGACTTCTTTAGCATTGTAAAGTAATTTGATAGTACCTGTTTCTGAAATTAACTCCATGCTGTCATCATAATTCTTCCAATCTCCTATTGGATAGAATTTATGCAAGTCTATGTTTTCTGGTTCAGAATATGAAATAGTTTTTCCTGGTTGGAATCCTTCTTCACTACCTAATTGATTTCTATTTTGTGCAAACTTGTAACCAAAATACAATTCAGGAGTTCTAAATAATGTGTGTTCAAACTCTTCAATATCTACAAGAGCAGTTGTTGATGCTATTTGAATTCCTAATGATGTTGATCTTTCTTTTAATAATTCTTGAATAACTTTCTCTGTTTCCTTATAATTTCCTTCTCCAATGTGATCATATCTGAGATATCCTTCATGGTCTGCAATGTATTTCCTTGGCCAATACCTGTTTTCAAATGCCTTCCAAGTTTCCATATCGTTATCTAATACAACAGGATAACTAATTCCGTGCTTCTCCATTGCCATTTTTACATTTTCAGGATCTTTCTCAAATTCAAATTCAGGTGAATGAATTCCTACAACAACCAATCCTTGTTCTGAATATTTGTCATCCCATGCAGTAATGTATGGTAATGTTCTAACACAATTAATGCAACTATAAGTCCAAATGTCATACAGAACAACCTTGCCTTCTATCTCTTTAGATAATTCTTCTGGAGTGGTGTTTAGATAGTTAGAAATCCCTACTAACTTTGGAGCTTTTTTGAATCCCGACTTGTCAATTTCTGAAAGTGAATTCATGTCTGTAAATGTAGTAGATGACTGTACTTCTTGATCTAATGATGAGAAAATAACTCCTACAACGCCTAACCCTGCAGCTATTATGATTCCAAAGATTAATCCTGTCTTTATTTCTGAATTCATCATATCATCCTAGTAGTACCAACTCGTTAAGAAGTGGAAAGTTTGCAATATATGCAAGTTGATTTGTAAATACTAGAATTCCTAATACTATGATGAATGTACCTAAAATTACATTATAGTATTTTAGATGTTTTGACATTGAACGAATTATCTTTGTGGCTCTAGAGAAAAAGATTCCCATCAAAATAAATGGAATTCCTAATCCTAATGAATATGCTAACAATAAACTAAATGAAATTGATGGTGTGGTGGCAGCTAAAGTGAGAATTGTTCCAAGTATGGGTCCCACACACGGTGTCCAACCTGCGGCAAATGCTAAACCAAACACAAATGACATTGGATAACTTGATTTTGAATTTTTAGGAAAAAATTTCTTTTCTACATTTAATGAACGAATTTTTGTAGACAATAACAAAAATATTCCAAATGAAACAATGATGATCCCTCCTACCATGTTTAGGCTTTCTGTAAAGTCGCTTGCTGCATTGGAAAGAACACTGTTGATTAGGACTCCAAGTATGGAAAATACTACTGAAAATCCCAATACAAAAAATACTGTATTTAGAACAATGTTTGTTCTATTGATGGAGAGAACCGTTCCATTTTTAGAATCTAATTCTGACACTGTCGTTCCTGATATGTAAGCAAGAAAAGCTGGGATCATTGGTAAAATACAAGGTGCAACAAACGAACCCAATCCTGCAAGTAATGCTACAAGAATAGTAGGGTCAGCCATATCGTCAATTTGTAATTTTTCCTTTAAAGCATTCTTCCAATTCTTTTCCTAATCTTCTACAATCACTTTTTAACTGGGTGGTGACTGATTTTGATATGAATAAACGATTTATCATTGTTGGAGTGGCTTTAGGAATAATAGTTGTTCTTGCAGTAATTATTGGCTCACCTGCAATTGGTGGCTTTGATGCAATGCGTTAGTCGTTAAATTTTTTGTAGGCTTTTTCAAAAATTACCAGTGAATTTTCAATTTCAGTACCTGATAACCATGCAGTAACTGAAATTCTCAGTCTTGCTTGGTTTTTTGGAACAGTTGGATATCTAATTGGCTGTGCATATACGCCATTATCTGACAAAAATTTACCAAATTTCATTGCCTTTTTTTCATCCCCTATAATTATTGGAATTATTTGACTGGGGGAATTTATTTCAAAACCTAATTGTTTAAGACCTTTTGTGAGTTGTTCTATATTTTTTACTAGTTTTCTTTTTTGTTTTTCTCTGTTTGATTGGAATCTTTTGAATGAATATTCTATTAAAAAAGATGGCAATGCTGAAGTGTAGATGAAAGATTTTGATTTATTGATACATAAATCAATTATATTGTCGTGAGATGAAACATACCCTCCAAATGATCCTAGTCCTTTACTTAAACTACTGATATACAAATCAATTTTTTTTGCAACTTTGAAATGATCTGGGGTTCCTTTCCCATCTTTACCTATAACAAAATCCCCATGTGCATCATCAACTATTGTAATTACATTTGTCTTGTTTGAAATTTCTGTAATCTGTTTTAATGGTGATAAATCTCCATCCATGCTAAAAATTCCTTCAGTAATTATAAATTTATTTTTTCCATTTTGTTTTGACTTTTTATTTAAATCGTCCATATCATTATGTTTGTAAATTGAAACTTTGGCATCTGTTAATTTACATGATTCAATTATGCTTGCATGGTTTAATTCATCACTGAGAATTAAATCTCCTTTTTTTGCAATAGTTGAAATTGCACCCAAGTTTGCCATGTAACCTGTAGGATAGATTAGAGAATTTTGGTGTGATTTGTGTTTTGCTAGTGCATCTTCTAATTTTCTATAGGATTCATCGTTTCCTGAGACTAGTCTCGAACTTGATTGTAATTGTTTGATTTGAATTTTTGTTGTTGGAATTCCTAAATAATCATTTGAGCACAAATTGAGAAGTTGTTTATCATTGATAGTTATTTTGGAACCTTTGGCTATCCCATACCTCATTTTACGATAAAGATTTTTTTGTTTCAGATTTTCTAATTCTGAATCTACAAAGTTTAGTTTACGCTTGGAGGCCAATTTTTTCAATCATTTCACGGTCTTTTTCAACCTCATTTCCATCCATTGTGAGGTATCCTGCAGTGATAATCCCATTTGCTCCACTTTGAAGTAATTCCTCGCCTGAATCATCAAGATTTGTTTCACGTCCACCTGAAATTTTGATAACTGATTCTGGTAATAGGAATCTGATCACAGAAAACATTCTAACGATTTCAGAATTTGGTAAATCTGCTTGTAATTCTAGTGGTGTTCCTGGAACTGGAACTAGAATGTTAATTGTTACTTCTTCTGGATATAATCTAGCTAACTCTAAGGTCAACTCTAATCTTTGTTCTCGTGTTTCCCCCAACCCTATGATTCCACCAGTACACAATTCCAGTCCAGCTTCTCTTGCAATTCCAAGTGTCTTTAATCTGTCTTCATATGTGTGAGTTGTACATATTTCTGAGAATTTTGATTTTGCAGTTTCTAAATTATGGTTGTATCTTTTTACTTTGAGTTCTTTTAGTTTTTTTGCTTGTTCAGGTGTAAGAAAACCCAAACTACATTCAACACTAATCCCTACTTTGTTGTTAATTTCTGTAATAATTTTGCATACATTTTTAAAATCTGTAGTGGATGGCTCTCTCCATGCTGCAACAAGACAATATGACTCTGCTCCTTCTTCTTTAGCTTTTTTTGCCTTGCTAACTACTTCTTCAGGCGTTGGTAATTGATACGATTTTATTCCTGTATCAAAAAATGCAGATTGTCCACAAAATGTACAGTCTTCACTACATGCATTTTTTTTAATATTGTTTAATTGTTCAACATCAACTTTATCGCCGTTGAAATCTCGAGTAATTTCATTTGCACATCTTGCTAAATCTTTAAGATTCTCTTCAGGAATATCTAGTAATTTTTTTGCATCATCTACTGTTATGTGATTTCCTGAAAATACTTTTTCTTGACACTCTTTGATAAATTCCAGAGCACTCATAATTTAATTAAAATAATTCTATTTTATAACATTACTGGAAAGGTTAACCCTAACTGGTATGGGGGGTTAACAGTCAAACTACCTTTGATTTTGCAGATTTGATTGTAGATATTGTTCTTTTTAGGAGTAAATCTAACTCTGATTCAGATATTGCCAATGGGGGCACAAGCATGACGATATTCCCTAGTGTTCTAAGATAGATTCCATTCTTTTTTCCTTCCTCAAAGAAGATTTTGTTTATGGATTTTTTAGGTAAAATTGGTATTTTTTTTGATTTGTCTTTGACTAGTTCAATTCCCATGAGCATTCCTTTGTGTCTGATGTCTCCAACAATGTCTATCTCTGAAATTTCGTTATAATATTTTTCAAATATTTTAGATGTTTTTTGAATTTTTTTAATCAAATTATTTTTCTTGTACATTTTGAGATTTTCATATGCTACTGCTGCAGCAATTGGATTCCCAGTGTATGTATGTCCGTGGAATAGATGTTTCCAATCATTAAATTCTCCTAAAAATGAATCATAGATTTTTTTGTTTGTTAATGTTGCAGCCATTGTGAGGTATCCGCCAGTTAACATTTTTCCATATGCTACAATATCTGGAGTACTTTTCTGTTCCTCATACTGTATCATTGATCCCAATCTACCAAACCCTGTTGCTATTTCATCTAAAACAAACAACACATCATATTTTTTACATAATTGACTGATCTTTTTCTGAAATCCTTTGGGATAAATTATGACTCCCCCTGCAACTTGTGCACCGCTCTCCATTACAAATGCTGCAATGTTGTCTTTTTTGGAAAATCTTTTTTCAATTTTATCTAAACATTGATTTTGATAGTCTGCTAAAGTAAACCCTTTTGGCATTCTGTATTTGTTTGGAACTTGAAATTGTATTGTTGAAAATAATTGTTTTTTAAATTTACCAAAGAATTCTGGAACATATCCCACAGACATTGCTCCAAAGGTATCTCCATGATATCCATTTTGTAACGTTGCAATCTCTGTTTTCTTTTTGTTTCCAATATTTTTCCAATATTGTAATGCTATTTTGATTGCAATTTCCATTGCAGATGAGCCGTTATCTGAATAAAACACCTTGTGCATTCCAGGTGATATCTTTACAAGATTGTTTGCAAGTTTTTCTGCAGGCTCGGTTGTTAGGTTAAACTGTGATGAATGTTGTAGTTTCTTGCTTTGTTGATTAATGGTTTTGATTAGTTGTGGGTTTGAATGTCCCCACACGTTACACCACATTGATGCAACTGCATCAATCATTTTATTTCCTTTAGAATCTGTTAACCATATTCCTTTTGCACTCGTAATTTTTGTAAATTTTCCCCATTCTTTCATCTGAGTATTTGGATGCCAGACAGAACTTTTCAACGGATTTTGTATAGTTTCAGATCTTAATAATTAACCGATTAATATTGACCAAAAATCATTACCTTGTTTTTTATTATTCTCTACCTGAACCGCATTCTGGACATTTCTTGTTTGCTTCACCATCTTCATAGTCAATTGGACCCATAGGAACTTCATCACCTATTGCCCACAATCCATAACCCCAACAAGTATTGCATTTTTTAGACATTTTTATTGCGAATAAGGTTCAAATGGAAAATCAAAACTGAATTTTTCTTTCATAAAATTCCCCTGTTCTTCTGTAATAGGATAATTTTCTTCTGTATCGCCCCATGTACCGAAATTCCCACAAGAATTATTTGTATTTTCATCCCAAGTGAGCCCTGTTCCATCAAAATCTAAATGATACACAGTTTTGTAACTTTGACTTGCCATTACATTTGGACCTATTGTTCCATTAGGACAATTATCATCTGTACTTGATCTTGGAATTACCATAAATTGGAACATTGGATATGCTTTACCATCTATGAATTGAACAGAAGTAATCCATATACAATCATTACATGATGGTTCAGAACTAGATTCTGTTTCAGGTTCAGTAGTACTTTCTAAATCAGATTCTAATTGTTTCTTATATTCTTCCAAATTCTGCCGAAATATTTCCTTATACTTTTGTTGTTGTTTCAAATATTCTGCCCTATTCTGTTGTTGTTCAATAAATCTGTCCAGTGAAGAAAAATTCCTAAAAGATTCTTCTTGTTCTTCAGGAGTTCGTGTATCGATGATTTTTTCTTGCATAATTCCAAACCAAGTTGGAATACATTTTCCCTCAGTTTCACCAGTTTTTGCAGCACATACTTCACCTGTATCAGAATCACATACACTATCATCTTCACAAACTGTAGCACCAGAACGACTATCGATACCAAAATAATCAGAAGGTGCATCTTCCACATCTCTAGCACCAAATGCTTCAGAATATGATGAGTTCTGAGATAAACTAGATTCGATTATAGAATTGCTCAAATCTACGTTTGTTTGAATGGAATTATCGAATTTTTTCACATATTTTTCAGCATTGTTCAAATCGGTATTAGTTCTGACTTTTGAAGGTGCATCCAAAAGAAATAAGTTTTGCTCAGTAGTAGTTTTCAATATGAAAATATCAAAACCATTATTCTTTGCAAGGTCAAAGAAAGAATCAGTTACCTGTTTTGAATCTTTGATGATTTGAACTGTTTGAATCGAATCAGATTTAATTTCATTTAATTTTTTCTCAAGTTCTATGACATTATTCATATAATCTTGATTTTTGTTCTCAGCATATTGTTTCCAAGCTTGTTCTGTCGAATCATCTAAAGCGTGAATAAGGAAGTTTTGCATCTCTAATATTTGTTCTAATGAAAGATTATTTGCGATTAAAATATCAGATTCAATCTGTACTAATTCAGTAATTGTTATAATATCAAATGGCAAGTTGAAGTCTTGTCTTGATTTTTCTATTTGACTCTGAACAGAATCTGTTTCTTTTCCAAGATGTCCCTCAATTCTAAAAAAATCATCTGATTTTGGAAGTTTTTCTTGTCTTTCAGATATTTCCGCCTGAATTTTTTTAGAATTAATTATTCCCTCACTCATCAAATGTCCAATAGAATTTACAATTTCTGAATCAGATACAGCACCATCACTCCAAAATCCAAAAACATCTTTTTGATAAGATGGAATTGAAAATGTTCCTCCTTTTGGCACACCTGCTTGATGTTCGATTCCTGATGAAGATTTTACAAAATTATCTAGAGGAATTACATCTTGAATGATCAAACTCTCAAGGCCATTGATTATGTCAGAGTCCGTAATTAGACCTTCACTCCACCATTTTGCATTATTTTTGAACCAATCAGGCATGACAGTATCTGATTGATATTGTGCAAAAGTAATTGGTGGAAATAATAACCCTGTTAATGAAAATAATAAAAATACAAAAACAATAGTTTGCTTCATAATTTTAATTTCCATTATTCTGCAATTAAAGGTATTATGAGCAAATTATGATATGATCTACTCCCACCGATGAATTAATCAATGAATAATTCTGATTATTCTTGTTGAAATCTCTCTTTATCACAGGAACTGATACTGATGTTGGGAAAACCTACATCACTGCAGGTCTTGCAGTTGTACTTCAAAAAATGGATGTGGATGTTGGTGTGATGAAGCCATTTGCAGCAGGTTCTGCTCAGAAAAAAGGCTACAAATCCGAAGACATTGAGATATTATCTCGTGCAGCAAATACTTGTGATCCTGAAAACCTAGTAAACCCACAATTTTTTCCAATACCTGCATCTCCATATACGGCATGGAAGAAACTAAAAACAAAACCTAAAGTTTCAACCATTCTATCTAGTTTTAAAAAATTATCAAAACTTCATGATATGTTACTGGTAGAGGGAATGGGTGGAATCATGACTCCTATTCTCAAAGACTATTACATTACAAACTTGATTAAAGAAATGAAAATCCCAACTGTAATTGTAACTCGAAGTAAAATTGGAACTGTAAACCATACTGTGATGACAGTAAAGATGTGTGAGAAATACAAAATTCCTATCAAAGGAATCATAATAAATAATTTTGACAAGGGCTATTCGATTAAAGACCTGACTCGTGACTTGGAAAATCTTACTGGTGTCCCAGTTTTAGGTTCTATCCCCTTTATCAAAGATATGAGTAATGCATCATTATCTAGGATTTTTAAAAAGAATCTTGATTTAAAATTACTATTAAAATAATTTAAAAATATATTTTTAAAATAAAAGATGGCTATATGCTGCGACTACATCAAAACATTACTGAATATCACAGTGGATATAGCAAAGCCCCATATTCCAAGATGAACCTGTTTTGTGTTCTTTACAGATTGGAGTAATATATTTTTCATATTATAGTATGAGTATCTTGATATCATAATACCTTGTATGTGATTTTTTATAATAACGTGAAAAATTGGATTAATTCAGGCTAAAATTTGTAAAAATTACTAAATTCGTAAAATTTTGAATTTATCTGTACCACTAACATTAGTAAACTGTGCAATCTCGAAAATTATTTTTGAAAAAGTATTGCTATTTTTTGACAATATGAACGATTTTTTCTCTGTAGGTATATCTTCTGATAAAACTAGCCAGATATTCTCTTTTTCTAATTGAATTTTCTCCAATTTTTCAATTTTTTTATTAATTTTATTAATGTCAGACGTTTTTAGAATGCAAATTAACAATGTTTTTTTTGGATCTTTTTCTAATGTTTTAATGCCTGGTATTACAATATCTAGTTCTTCTCCACTATGCTCTATCTTCCTTTGACTAGTGATTAGTGCATTTGTCAGTAAATAGTGTAACATTCCTGTAGCCAAAACCCCTATGGATTCGTTTTTCTCCCCCATTGTCAGAATTTTATCATAACAATTTTGTATAATCTCATCAATAACATGATCAAATCTTTTTTTAATAATTAATTTTGGAATCGTTTCTGAACTATTGATATAATCAAACAAATATTCTTTTATTGGATTTATCTCCTCTTCCATAATTTCAGAAATATAGTATGTCTATTAAGTTA
>ENA-OREN01003420-OREN01003420.1-marine-metagenome-genome-assembly--contig:-NODE-3420-length-14803-cov-4.121690_pt1 | contig 14803 bp, 14 predicted proteins | sample MGYA00248624_ERZ508555 | MGnify/ENA primary metagenome ERZ508555 (study PRJEB26222, sample SAMN06267773) | marine metagenome | isolation source: Saanich Inlet, British Columbia, Canada | place...
AACACTGCACATAAATTCAATTTTAAGATCATCACAAATTTGTTTAATTTTAATTGCTTTAGCAAAAGTTAATTCAGATTTTTTAATAGTAGACCATTCAGGGTGAGTTTCTGAATATAGATCGTTTGCTCTCCACATTTGAAATTTAACAGCATCAGCACCAGCACTTTTGCATTCTGAAATAATTTTTTTAGCAATACTCAATTTTCCTTCCCAATTTGAACCGATTTCAGCAACAATTGTCGTTTTCAATAAGAATTATTAGAAAAAGAAAAATTTAACTGTTTTAAAAATTAAAAAAAGTATGAAAAAAAATGAGTTGGATATAAGTATACGTTCTGTTAAAAAATCAGATTCTAATTTTTTATATGAATTATTAAAACAAAGAGATCCAAGAGCAAATATTTCGCATAAAAGAATGCCTTCATTCAAACAACATGAAAGTTTCATTCAATCAAAACCATATTCTAAATGGTATATTATTCAAAGCTCAAATGATGATATTGGATCAATTTATCTAAGTAAAAATAATGAAATAGGAATTTTTCTTATTGGAAAAAATCAAAATAAAGGAATAGGGTGTAAAGCCTTGAAATTATTAATTGAAAAAAATCCTAAAATTAGATATTTAGCAAATGTAAATCCTAAGAACAAAAAATCTATTGATTTTTTTAAGAAAAATGGATTTAAACTAATCCAACATACATATGAATTAGAAAATAATAATTAGTGAATTAACGTTTTTCTATTTCTACAACATCTAAACCAAATCCCATAGTAATACCTACTAACAAACTATTACCAATTGGAAGATTATTTTCAGAAATTGCTTTTTCTAGAACAGTAGGAATGCTTACGCCTGTAAGATTTCCATATTGTTTTAAAGTATCATAGGATTCTTGCATTTGGTTATCTCTTAAATTGTAGAGATGTTTGAAGCCATCTAAAATTTTTAAACTTCCTGTGTGCATCATAATCTTTTGTTGATTTCCAATATAATCATTAATTAGATTTTCATCAAAATTATTAGAATCATTAGTTAATGATTTAGATAATACTTTTTTAGAATAATCTAATGATCTTTTTAAAATATCACTACCTGCAGTTAATTCATGTTCATACATGTGAGTAGATGCATTTCCAACCAACCTTACACAAGCTTTTCTATAATCAAAATCATTAAAATTAACACCATGAGTAATTTTCTTAATAACTATATTATTAGAATCAGAATTAGGTTTACTCATTACAAATGCTGCAACTCCATCACCAAACAAAAATGAGAACATTGTAGACACCCATTTAGAAATTTGTTGGTTTCTATCATATTGATCTTTACCAATTTCCTTAGGATTCTTTACTGTCATATCATTTTTCAAATGTGGAAGATACCAACCAGAATTGCATCCTGAAATAATGAATAAAACTTTATCATTTTCATTGTGAATTAAATTTTTTCCAAGTTCAAGTAATTTTGGAAGTGTTGAACATGCCATACCTTGAATACTAAAGTGTGGAAGAAATTTAGATAATCCCATTTTAGTCAATACAATTGAAGATAAACCAGGACTGAGAAAATCATTATCTTCAAATCCAGTTACTAAACAAGTAATATCAGTAGGACTTAATCCCAAATTTGTAAGACATTTTTTTCCAATGTTAGCACATAATTCAGAAATTGGTTCATCATCACCTAATGAATGTATTTTTTCAGATGAATTAGAAAGAAATTGTTCAAAAGGTCTAATAAAATGTCTATTCTCAACACCTAATTGAAATATATTTTCTTTAACTTCTTCACTCAATTTGTTCCCAAGAGAATCAATCAATTCTTTAGTGGTATAACTAAACTCTGGATAATCACGAATTAACCCTTTAATTTCGACATCTTGATTATTCATTAAAAAAATATCTTAAAACTTACATAATTAGTCTTTCTTCATTCCATCATCAGATAATCGTTTATCAACATAATCTTTATTAAATTTCAGTGTTTCTGAATAATTTTTTATTAAAAATTTATTTTCTTCAGTTGGAGGTATTATTTTACATAATACATGGGGATTTTTTTGTATTGACTTAACAGTACAATCATAAACATCACGAGCTTTCATATACCAAATTGTTGCATCAGCAATTCTATCAATGTTCATAACACCTTCATCCTCTAAAATTTTTCCGATAGGAAGAACATCTGTTACATAACCTTCATCAATTTTTCTCACATAGAGATTAAAAGTATCTTCATATTTTTTTCCATTTTCATCTATTACATATCCTGTAAAATTTTTATAATATTTGTAATCAACTTTTAAAATTTCTTCAGCATGATGAATTAATGTAGTACTCTTGTAAACTTTATCAATTTGAATTATTTTTGCATCATATACCAATAATTGATGAAAAATTGAATCTTTACTATATCCACCCTTGTACCTATGTTTAATTAATTCATCAGCATATTTTCCTATAATTGAAAATGGATAAATTGGATGAAAAACTTTTTTGCTTCTAGGATCCTTTCTAACAAATTCAGAAATTATTCCCATGTGAGAAGGGGTAGAACGGACATCCCAAGTAGTACCATATGTAGAAAAATCAAAATTGAATCTAGGTACAATTAATGTACCTTCACTTCCTAAAACATTCATTAATGCATCAATCACAGTTTGTGGTCCACCTTCAACACCACCAAAAGATTTGAAGGAACTATGTACTAGCAAGACATCACCATTTGATAATCCAATTCGCCTAAACTCAGAAACTAATTTATCAAAAGATATCAAAATTTTATAGTTCCTTTAGTAAATTAGACTCCAATAATGCATTTGCGGCATTTTCAATATCTATTAAATCATATCCAGATAATTTTGCAATATCAGATAAGTAATGAAATCCATCAGAATAATTTAAAACCCATAATAAGGCAAATTGATTAAGAATTTTTTGCCCACCTTGAGAAGGAATTTGAGAGCCTACATCATGATATAATTTTCGTTTACCTAATTGTGGTTCACATTTAGGGTTTAAATTTAGAAATATTCGATCATTTTTTTTAGACACAATTTTATTAAATTCTTCATTATCATTTGATTTGAATTTACCAAAATTGTCTTCTAATTTACTTATTACTTTAACATATTTTGATAATGTGTCTGCAAGGTATTCTGCCTTAACAAATTCTGTATTATCTGCTGATGTATGATATTGAGAAAAATCGGGTGCAAATGTTCTGACTAGAGCACCCATTGGAAGATTGAATCCCGGGGAACAAAATTGTCTTTCATCACTACCAGTAGGGAAAAAATCTACTACATTATATTCATCACCAGAATTTTTTAGAACCTCCACAACTACTTGATCAATTTCTGCGTTACCCTTTCGACTTTTTTTGTAAGAAGAATTTCCAGGATCTCCTACACAATATGCTACTAAACCATGTTTAATTTTTTTAACACTTGATTCATTTTGTGACAACCAAGTAATGGTACCAATAGTTTCAGGAACAAATAAGAAACGATATGAATATTTTAATTTAAGATTTTGTAGATATTTTGCTAAAAATGTACACAGCACCACTCCAGAAAGATTATCATTACACATTGAAGGATGACAGGTATAACATGAAAATAATACTTCATCTTCAGATTCACCTCGAATAAAAAATTCAGCACATGTTAATGAGCCATTTTCTAAAGTAGAATCAATAACAACTTCATATTCATCATCTTGTAAATTGATTAATTGATTATGAGATATACAAAAACCCCAATTTTCTTTATAATATGATGTTCGGTAAGGAATAACATTTGGTTGTTCAGGTAAAGAATGTAAATGTGGTAATAATTCTTGTAGAGATAGTTTTGTGTTGATAGGAATACTATAATTCAATACATGTAAATTTGAATTTTTAAAATCAACTATTTTTTCACCTTTAGAATTTTTAATGTAAGCATCATTGATATTCCATTCACGTGGAATAGTCCAGTCAAAAACTTCAGTACCCGAAGGGATTTCTGAAACATTTAATGAAATATGATTTTGTATAATTTTTAATGATTGTCTTACGCCATTTCCAGTAATACTTCGACATATAGGAAATAATTCAGTCATCAATTCATGCATATTTTTTCCAATTTCAGGAATTTTAATTAAAATATCTTGAAAATTAGAATTCATGATGTTATAAGTACAATTTTTTGTTATCTATATTTATCAATTTATTGAGTATAAAGAATTATTTTACTGAAACTCCACCATCAACAGGTAAAATAGCTCCAGTTGTCCAAGATGAATCATCTGAAGCAAAATACAGTGAAGCATGTGCAATATCGCTTCCAGTTCCAATTTTTCCTAATGGATGAGCTTTAGAAGTATTTTTTCGTTTGATTTCTGAATCTAACCAAAATGAATTTGTCATATCAGTATCAACAACAGATGCACAAATACAGTTTACACGAATCATGTCAGATGCATATTGTAAAGCCCATGATTTTGTTAGCATTATCATTGCTGCTTTTGATGCCACATATGCATCGGCATAAAAATTTTCAAATGCTTTTAGACCAGCATCAGAAGATATGTTAATGATTGAACCTCCATTTTTCTTCATGTGAGGTATTACACATTTTGTAAATCTAAATTGTCCTGTTAAATTAACATCAATTATTTCATTCCAATCATTTTCATTAATTTCATCTAATTGTTTTTGTTCAGGAAGAATTCCAGCATTATTTACTAGGATATCAATCCTACCAAATTTTTCAATTATTTTCTTTATAGCATTATTAACATCATTTTCATTTTTAATATCTGCACCAATAAAAAATGAACAATTAATTTCTTTAGCTGTTTGTTCTAATTTTGTAATATTTTTTGAAGTAATTATTACCTGTGCGCCCTCTTCAACAAATAATTTTGATATGGCTTTTCCAATTCCACGACTACCACCTGTAACTAATACAATCTTATCATGTAATTTCATATTAGATTTTTACCTTTAACATTTTTTAGTTTTAAGTAAATCAGATTCTTCAATTATTTTCTTTAATTCATTTTTTTGGATTTTATCTACAAGATCTGATGAATATTGTTTAAATTTACCAAGTTTTTTGATTCCATGATAGGTTTCATCAATTATTGTAGGATGGAACATGGGATATAACGGATTAGTAATCATATAGACATCTTGATATTCCCAACTATATCTAATTTCTTCAGAATTAATTAGAGTTTCATGTAATTTTTCACCAGGTCTAATTCCCACTATCTCCTCTCCAGGATCATCTAAAATTTCAGTTAAACTATTTTTAATATCAGAAATTGTATAAGCACGAATTTTGGGTACAAATATTTCAGAACCTTGGCCATATTCTGCAGATTTTAAAATAAAATCAAGTGCTTCACTCATCGTAATACTAAATCTAGTCATTTGATTATCAGTAATTGTAATTTTTTTCTTATTTTTTATCTGTTCAATAAATTTTGGAACAACAGAACCACTACTACCTAAAACATTTCCATATCTAACAGCAATAAATTTAGTGACATGTTTTTTTGGATCTAAATAATTATTTGCAGTGACAAATAATTTTTCCATTAAAAGTTTTGTAGCACCATATGTATTTAGTGGAGAAACAGCTTTATCGGTACCGATACAAATAGCTTTTTTTACATTTGTTTCAAGACAAGCGTCAATTACATTTTGTGAACCAATTACATTTGTTTTAATTGATTCAAATGGATTGTATTCTATTTTTGGTACATGTTTTAAAGCTGCTGCATGAAATACTATGTCAACACCTTCAGTAGCTCTAACCAATCTTTCTTTATCTCTAATATCACCTAAAAGAAATCTTAATCTATCATCATGAAATTCGGATTCCATTTCTATTTGCTTATTTTCATTTCTACTAAAAATTCTAATAGTTTTTACACCATTTTTTAAGAGACGACGAGTTAATGCTTGACCTAAGGAGCCAGTTCCGCCAGTAATTAAAACTACTTTTCCTTGAAACATGAGTTAGTACAATAATCTATTCTAAAAAACCTTGCTTTGCAATATCTAATATTTTTGTAAATGTTCTAAGAATTTGTCGGATGCAGTTCCAGGATTACTCAAAAACTTATGAACAAAATCATCTGCATTTTTAAGAATTTTATTTTGAATATTTTCATCTAACAATATTTTTTTTAATTCTTTTTCTACTTCATCATACTCAGAAATAATAAAAACAGATTTACTCTTTACATGTTCATATTCAAAAGGTTTTTCATTAAAAACAATATTTATTGTAGGTTTTCCTAGTATCATCGATTCTAAAATCATTGTAGATGTTCCATAAGTCTCAGGTGAAATAGTAATTACTAAATCAACATCATTAATGGTATCAATAACTGGTTTTGATAAGTAAATGGGAATTGTACTATCATAATTTTTTATGAATGAATGAATTTCTTTATTATGTTTTAATTGACTAGAATGTAGTTTAACAATAATTTCAAAATTATCTAATTGTTTAACAGTTGAAAAAATTTTTAAAATAACATTATTCACTCTTAATTTTAGATCAGTACTAGATAAACCACTGATGTCTCCAATAGGATTAGGTGCCAACAATATTGTAATTTTATTTTTTTTCTGATTTTTTAATTTAGAATTAAAATAATCATCATGTCGTGGGCTTCCTAGTGAAATAATTCTATTTTCATCAATGTTAAATTCTGTAGATAACCATTCTTTTCTAGTATCACTAATTACTGCTAATTTATCTTTGAAATAAATGAAATCTAAGTAATCAAATTGTTTTGTTTCCTTGACGCGTTCAATAAAACCATGTTCAAGTAAAACTGAAGGAATTTTGTCATGACTAAATTCTAGAAATGCTTTTTCAGTTTCACCCACATCATTTAAGGAAACAATACATCTAATGTCATTGTTAGTCAGTAATTTTTTTATGCTTAAAATTGATGAAATAAAATCTGGTAATTTTTCATCATATTTTTTTTTAAGATCTTCTTTAATGACATCCCAAAAGCTATTGCCATTAATTTGAAATAAATTATTGAAAAAGTCAGAATTTTCCCAAAAAACTTCAAGTTTTTTTGAATAATTTGCTGCTAAATTTGAGATTTTCTGATTTTCATTTTTTTCCAAAATTTTATCAAAATTAACAATTTTTAAATTTGAATTTCTGACAATTGTGGTGGATTTTTTATTCCAAACAGCTGAACGACGCCTATTTATCAAAACAATATTTCCATCATACTCCTTTAATTTTTTAAAAAGAACAGAATGAATTGCAGGATTAAATTCTAAAAAAAGAATAGATTTTTTTGATAGATTATTAGAATACCAAAAATCATTAAAAAATCCTAAAATGAATTCATTAACTTTTTTAAATTTAAGATATAATTTTTTAGACAAATTAAAGGAGATAGAAAATTTTCCTATATCATAGTTAATAGTAATTTTATCCCATAGTAATTTTTTCTCAATTTCATTAATAAAATACTGATTTTTAATATTAGTATTTTTAGTATGGGAATAAATTATTTTTTTAAATAAATCAGTTGAGATAATTTTTTTTGGTTTTTCGATATCTATAATTTTTTTAATTAAAACAAAATTAATTAAAATTGGCATTAAATATGTACTAAACTCATGAGTATCAAATAATTTTAATAAATTAACATTTTCAAATTCTAAATTGTTTACTGTTTGTTTATTATGCCATCTTCGAAATTCTAACATTTGATTAAATATTTTTGATCTATCTTCCTCGCTTAGTAAATTCTCAGCTATTTCATGTTCAATTTTTTTATCTTGTAATAAATTATGAACATTAAAATCAAATGAAAATTTTTTAATACTTGTATCTTCAATGATTGTATTCGGAATTACTTCAAAATCACGGATATCTCCTATTAACAATATTTCATTAATCATTCTAGTTTAAAATTTTTGATTTAGGATATTAATTAAACATATCTAAGATTTAATCTAAATTAATTCAGGTTGTGGAATAGGCAGTAAAAATTTTCCACCATTAGCTCTAAATTGATTTTCTTTAGCTAAAATTTGTGATTTATAATTCCATGCTAAAAGTAATGCAATAGATCCATCACCTTCATCCAATATTTTATCTGGAGAATAAACAGGAATATGAGTACCAGGTGTATATTTTCCTTGTTTTATGGGAGTAGTATCTATAATGAAATCTAAAATAGTATTATCAATTTTACAATAATTTAATAGAACATTACCTTTGGCTGAAGCACCATATCCAAATAAAGATTTATTTTCTTTTTTTAATTCTACCAATAATTCTTTTAATTGAATTTTTAATTTTTTAATTTTTTCTGAAAAACTATCATAAATTAGATTTTTATCTAAACCCAATTCATATTCAGAATTAATAAAATCATCTATTGAACTACTAACTTCAAAATTATTTTGTTTAGATACAAAAATTCGTAAAGTTCCTCCATGAACTGATTGTTTTCTAATATCAAAAATTTCTAAACCAAACTGTTTAACCAATTTTAATAATGGTAAAATAGAAAAATATGAAAGATGTTCATGATAAACTGTATCAAATTCTAAATTTTTTATTAAATCTACCAAATATGGAACTTCAAAAATAAATACTCCATGATTACCAATTAAAGTTTTAATTCCAGACATTAAATCTTGTAAATCTTCAATATGAGCAATCACATTATTTGCTATTACAACTGATGCATGCCTTGATTTGATAATTTCTTTACTTACTTGGGATGAAAAAAAGGTATTTTTTGTGGTAATATTAGATTGATTTGCTAATTCGGATAGATTTGTAGCTGGCTCAATTCCTAAAATCGAAGCACCTAATTTTTTAAATTCTTTCAACAGAGAACCATCATTACTTCCTATTTCAACAACAAATGAATCATCTTTTTGTAAAAATTCTTGAAATACATCTTGAGCATATTTCTTAAAATGTTCAACTATAGGTTTACTAGCACTTGTCATGTAAAAATAATTTTTAAACAAGTATTCTTTATCAACAATATCCAATAATTGAACTAGATAACAATCTTTACACCAAAATAGTCTTAACGGGAATTTTGATTCTAAGGAATTCAACTCATTTTTATTAATAAAGGAATTAGATGGAGGTTGTTCTCCAAGGTCCAAAATCATTTTTAGGTTATTACTAGAACAAATTCTACATTTTTTCACAAAATTATAATGTGACATTTTAATCTACAATTAATTTACATATTCTGTAATACGTTTTTCATCATCACTAAAAACTACACCAATTGTTCGTAAAAGAATTACATTATTTGTTTTACAATATTCTGCTAGTTTATTTACATAAGAAACAAAATTTGTAGAAGGTTCATTATTTTTTAACATAGATGAATATAGATCATCATGATCTAACATTACTATTTTTTGTTCTGAAGAAAGTGAATCAGTAATATCTTTAATATTATTTACACCATTTGGACTTTCTATTTTAGGAATTAGATTTATTGAATTTGGTAACAAATCAAGATATTTTTTTAAATCATTTGATGATTCAACATTCGATATTGCCAAATATTTAACATTAGAATTTGATTCAAATATTGGAATGATATCTTCTAGAGAATATTTGTTGTTAGGAGGCTTTGTTCGATGTATTGGCAAATCAACAAAAATATCATGTTCACTATGTTTTTGCAAGAGATTTTTTAACTCATCTAAAGAATTTGTCCATGCTAAATTGATTCGAAAAATAGTATTTTCAGGTACTGGTACACCATAATTTGATAAATTTTGAGATGCTATTAACATAAAACATGTTTTTTGAACCGTATATTTATGATTTTTTCATAAATTCTTCTTTGCAGAAAATTAGCTTAATTTTTTATTGAATTAGAAATAATTTCTAGTGAATTTTCTGAAATTTTATGGTTTTTGTGAGTGTCATCAAGAAAAATTTCAAAATGGCCATTATCTAACTTAGAAACTACATCAGATACCTCATTTTCATAAGTTCTAAACAATTCACCTGAGAAACAACATGGATCATATTTATTAAAAATTTGAATAAATTTTCTATTTTCACCAGATGAGCTCATAATATACAAATCTAGATAATTTGCTATTTGATAAAGCTCTGGCACCCATTGTTCATAATCGCCTCTGTTTTCAGGAATAGATCTCAAATAAATTGGAAGAGAACCAGCAACGGAGTAAGTTTGAGAAATTCTTTCATCGATAGCAGAAAATAACGTCACATTCCATCCACCACCAGAAATTCCAATCATATGATAATGGTCGAAATTATAATTTTTATCTAAATAGTTTAAGGAAACAACAAGCGGTTCTACAAAAAAGAGTATTGGCGAAAAATCATCAGATTCAAGAAAACGTAAGTGTTCATGAGAAGTTAATTTTATTTTTCCTAAATTAGAAATGTCAACTATAGGTTGTTCATTCATACCCAATAGAGGCATCGAAAAAGCTAAAACAGAATAATTTTTTTCCAAGAAATATTGAATTGTGTCTTTTCCTTTAAAGAAATTGCCACCATGGCCTTGGTGATAAATAATTAATTCATTATTACTTGACTCTGGTATAAATAAATAAGCTAAAGAATTTACCCCATATTCCATTTCAATATTTAATTGATTTATTTGTTTTAAATTAGAAAAATCATTATAATTTGAATTAGATATATTCTCATCAATACTAGCAGGTAATTTTGAATCTGGAAAACCATTATCTTTCCATATGAAATCAATTAAATTACTTCGTAGTTTTGAAATATCATTATTATTTTTAATTTTTATTAATTCACTCACATTAGTTTCATATACTATAGGGGGTTCAGAAATAATTTTTTCATTTAGAGTAAATGATTTAAACGAATTCAACTCTTCATATGGAAATATTTTATATGTTCCAACAAAAACACCATAAATAAAAACTGAAATTAACAAGATAGGAATTAAAATTAAAATATTTTTTTTCATAATAATTTATCCATGATTTAGAAATTAAAAATCTTTTAAATAGATATCTACACTATACACATAGTTTCTATTTTATAGACTGTAAAATTGATAAATAGATAACAAATTGGTAATTTAATTAATTATGAACATGGTTAAAAAAAATAAAATAATTCATCAATTATATCAGAAATTATTTTATCAGATTTATAAACGAAATATATATGCATTAACTGGACCAATCAGATCTTTACCAGATTTTATAATTATTGGAACAGCTAGAAGTGGAACTACATCACTTTATTATGATATTTGTCAGCATCCATGTGTTCTTCCAGCAGCATATGATGAATTAGGTTATTTTGATAGTAACTATCATTTAGGACAAAATTGGTATCGCTCATTATTTCCAACATTATTTTCAAAATGGTTAGTCAAACAAAAAAAACAATTTGCAATTACAGGAGAAGATACACCTTTCTATATTTGGGATCCAATTGTTGCAAAACGTATTTTAAAAATTCTTCCAAAAATAAAATTAATTGTACTTTTACGTAATCCTGTAGATAGAGCTTATTCAAATTATCATTTAGGTGTAAGAGCTGGAACAGAAAATCTATCATTTGAAGATGCAATAAAAGTGGAAATAAAAAGATTAGAAGAAATTAATGAAGAGTCTAAAAGTAGTATAGAAAAATATGCAATTCGTAGATCATATCTTGCAAAAGGATTTTATGCGGATCAATTAAAAATTTGGTTAGAAATATTTAATTTAAATCAGTTATTAATTATTTCAACAGAAGATCTAAAATCAAATCCTCAAAAAGTAATAAATAAAATTTATAATTTCTTAGAAATACCTGACAATCATAAGTTAATTCCAGAAAAACAGAAAAAAGCAGTATATCCAGAAATGAAAAAAGAAACAAGAGAATTTTTGATTGCTTTTTATAAAAAAAATAATACAGAATTATTTAACCTAATTGGACAAAAATTTGATTGGGATAAATAATTTAAATTGTATTTTGAGGATTTAAAAGAAATTATTTATTTTTTAAAAATTAAACAATACAAAACCATTACATTAGTATAGATTCAATTATTAAAATTATAAATGAAAAATATTATGAATAATAAAACTTTATGGTGGGAAAAAATTAGAATGGAGGAATTGGAAACTGCTTTAGAGATTTTTTCTAATGAAAAAAATTTAGATATTTTAGAAATTGGTGGTCGTGATGGATTTCAGGCAAATATAATTTCCAAAAAAGGACATAAAGTCACTTCAATTGATATTAATCCATTATCACCACAATTTCATCTGGTTCAAAAAGGGGATATTACCAAATTAAATTTTGAAGATAATTTTGCAATTTCAATGACACCATCAATGGTGACACACGATATCCCGTCGTCGCCGACCCAGAGGACTTTGCCCTCAATCAGCTCTACTTGATTGCGGACGGCACTATTCCCGATTCGACCTTCAAGCTAGGACGCCAGCGCGTCATTTGGGACAATGCGCGGTTTATAGGCAATGTGGGCTTCCGTCAAAATGAACAGACCTTCGATGCCGTGCGTTTCAATACTGATGCGCTGACGGACACAAGCTTGGAATATCTCTTCATGGAAGAGGCGCATCGTATCTTCGGGCGGGATTCATCCGCTGGGCGCCTGAACCTGAAAGGGCACGGCCTACGCGCCCAATATAGCGGTCTTAAGCCGCTTGTGGTGACGCCTTTCGTATTGCTGCTGGATTACGACCGCGCCAACCAGGCTGCTAATTCGACCGCCAGCTATGGCGTTCTGATCAACGCGAAAAGAAAACTGGATGGGGGCCTGACCGCCTTCTTTGCGGGCGGCATGGCCCGTCAGGATGATCATGGCAACAACACCGGTGATTTCGATCTGTGGTACTACAATGCCGAGCCGGGCCTGGGTTACGGTGCCTGGCGCTTAATTGCCGGTGTCGAGCAGTTGGACGGCAACGGCACCCAATCCTTTCGCACGCCATTGGCCACCTTGCACAAATTTAACGGTATCACCGACCAGTTCCTGACCACGCCGGCGGCCGGACTGCGGGATCTGTATGGCAAGGCCAAGACCACGTTGCCCAAAATTGGCGGGGTCGGCGGTATAAAATTGTTCGGTGCCTATCATCAGTTCAGCGACGACGATGGCAGTATCGATTACGGCGACGAATGGGATATTGGAATCGCTAAGTCGTTTGCCACGAATTTTGGCCCCATCACCTTAAGCGTGCAGTATGCCGACTATGAAGCCGATAATTTTTCCACTGATATCAACAAATTATGGCTGACCGTCGGCTACAAACTGAAAGTTAAATGAGGGGTCATTCTTGCATTCTCGAAAACACGGCCTGCGTTGGGGTGAACGCAGGCCGATCCATGGCATGATCACCGTATGAATATCACCGCCGGACGATAACCGGGACCGGATTCAATTTCCTGTCGGTTAAACGACTTTTCGTACCGAGCCAAGGAAATCACTGACGACCGTTCGCAGGGTTTCGGATTGCGACGATAGCTCCATGGCCGCGCCGTTGAGCTGGGTTGCCGCGGCGCCCGTTTCCTGCGAGGCGGTATTGACGCCGACGATATTAGTCGTAACTTCCGTCGTACCGGCCGAGGCCTCTTCTATATTGCGGGCAATCTCGCCGGTTGCCGCGCTCTGTTCTTCGACCGCCGCGGAAACGGCCGAATTAGCCTGTTCGATTTCATCCACTTTGGTGGCGACCTCTGAAATACCCGAAACCGTATTTTCGGTCGCGGTTTGAATGCTTGCCACATAGCCGCGGATTTCATCCGTCGCTTTGGCCGTCTGGGATGCCAGGTTTTTTACTTCGTTCGCAACAACCGCGAAACCTTTACCGGCTTCGCCGGCGCGCGCCGCCTCGATCGTTGCATTCAGGGCCAGCAAGTTTGTTTGCGACGCAATATCGGTGATCAGGCCAACGACATTTTCAATTTGATCGCCGGCTACTTTCAGCTCCGTAACCTGCTCCGCCACTTTTTCGGCAATTCCACTGGCATCCATAGCCATATGGGAGGCCCCGCTGACCTGCTGGCTGATTTCGTTGATGGAAGCGGTCAGTTCCTCGGACGCCGACGCAACCGTTTGGACATTCACCGCCGCCTGCTCGGCAGCTGCCGCCACTGTTGCCGATCGGCTGCTGGTGTCAGTTGCGATATCCTGCATTCCCTTGGATGAGCTGGACAGCTCTGCGGATGCGCTCGAGACGGATTCGACGACGGAGGCGACCGTGGTTTCAAAATTGTCGGCGATTTCAGTAAAATCATCGACCTTTTGTTGCATGGAGCCCAGAGCCCCATTGACGGTCTGGCTAGCACTCAGGAACGAACCTTGCATGCTGGTTTCGATGATTTGCCGGAAATACTGGTTGTTGCTGACGTGGTCCATGCAGGCAGCGGATTCGCGCACATACGCATCGCACCTGTCGATAAGGTCATTGACCGTATGCAGCAATTCGCCAAGGTCCCCCTTGGCATCGATATGCAGCAGCCTGGCCTCGAAATCACCAGCCGCGACTTTCTTCATGACCGTAAGGGCCGCCTTCACCTGATCGTTGTTGTTACCAAACATTATTATTCTCCCAACGCAAACATCAATTCGTTGAAGCCTAGTTTCTTCTCGGCCAACAGGTCGACAACCGCCTGGTAAGAGGCATTTATGCCGTCTTTGGGGGAGGCCGCGCTCTTCTCGATCTCCATCAAATTCTTGTAAAGCGGTTCAATGTGTTTGCTGATCACGTCCTTGTTCGGGACCCGCCGAT
>ENA-OREN01003421-OREN01003421.1-marine-metagenome-genome-assembly--contig:-NODE-3421-length-14798-cov-4.328578_pt1 | contig 14798 bp, 15 predicted proteins | sample MGYA00248624_ERZ508555 | MGnify/ENA primary metagenome ERZ508555 (study PRJEB26222, sample SAMN06267773) | marine metagenome | isolation source: Saanich Inlet, British Columbia, Canada | place...
ATTCTTTTATTCTCCTATTTCATCAATTTTATCAAAATATACTTTTATAAGTATCTGTATATTAAGTATAAATAGATTTATTTAGTCCAATCAATGTCCAAACAGTAACTGTTTGATTCTTTTTCCGGGGTTCTTTTTCAAGGCCGTAAGGATTCCATAAGTATACTAGATAAACTTACTGTATTAAATCCTGTTAGAAGAAAATATGCATAAAATATAGAAAAGAAGAATAAATTAGCTGATAAAAACAAGATCCTTACTAATACAATATTGAAAGTAGTTCATTTTTAAGATAAATTAATAATTAATTCCGGAAAGAAAGAGCTTAATGGCGCTACTTGGTTAAACAAAACCCATTAGCATACTTTTGCTATACATAAGATACGTATAATGAAACTTACTATACTTATGGATTCTACTGATATCATTCGTTCTCAATGAATCTGACAATGTTATAACTAATGGATATGGACATAGGATTAACCATTTTATTTGTTCTTTTTATCTGTGTGCTTTATGGGGTGTATTGGTACACAAAAAGTCATAAAAAGGGCAGCAATCTTTTACCATTGCGGGTAAGTGAAGACCCATATTTACAAGAAGTAGCCTCTTTTAAAGAAAAAATTGACAAATCTGTTACTGCAGCTGTTCGACAACATGAGCAAGAGCTGGAGCAACGCTATGAAAATGATGCTGCGCACTTGCATCGAAAGGAACGGCTATCTCAGTTTGCACGAATCTCTGATCTGGACAAAGCGCTTATCGTAATCTGGGAAGAGATTGAGCACTATCCTATATGGCTAAAACGTGACGATTCTGACAAATGGAATAAACTAAACTTAGAAGCTATCAATAGCTCAAATAAAGAAGACTCATATTCGGTAGAGTTTCTATATGATTCTCAGCAGCTAAAAATAACCGAAAAAACTCAAAGTAAGACAGGAGAATTGAATTCCATTCTTTCTTTATTTGAAAATAACATTGAGGTCTTTGCTATTGAATGTTCAATTAATGCTATAGATGAAAAAACTAACCATATATGCCAGCAAATATGTGCATTTAAGGAGAGAGGAAACTGGCCAAAGACGCTACTTGAATTATATGGTCAGATCAGGATTGAAGAGGGGAAATCTGCAGATGAAGTTAAGTATTTCCGTGCAAATGAATTTAAGTCTAGTTTTGAAGGTTAGCCAGATACTAACAATCTAAATATTCCAGAAAAATAACCTTTTATAATTTTATATGCGAGTTCTTATTTCTTCATATTAGAACTTAACCTTTTGTATACATAGAATACATACAAAGAACTTTGGATGCGACTAGAGAGATTTTATTTCTTAATTTCCGTTTATTGTATTATTCATTTCATATCTATTCTATTTTAACCAGGAAAACAGTTATTGCCGTACATAATTACGGGGTAGATATACTCTGAATGAGATTCCTCTAAGTTTCAATATTTATGCATACCGCAAATAAAAATTTAATGAACTAATTCGACCGGAGAGCAGGCATGATAAGAATTCTTCTAATTAATTTTTTTATAATTCTACTGGCCACACCTGTCTATGCCGCATCGTCTAGTAGCCAACTAGACAAATCACTCCAAGATATAAACAGCTCTTTTATTAACGCACATTCTGCAGCCAGAGAGTTTGATCTGGCTGAAGGCCCCGTCATTTTATATCGTAACGGGCAGCTTATTCTTATAAAAAATGATACTAAAATTACCGCTAATATCATATTTCGGACCTATCATACATTTAAAGTATTTGCACATATCCCGGTAGCAATTTATCTCATGCTCTCTCCTCAAGGAGAAGGACCGATTGAATCTAAAAATTTGCAATTACTTCGTAGCTACTACAAGAAATTAGAATATGTGCATAAAAATATGCATCAAATTACACTAAATAGCACAGAACTTAAAAAACAAAAAATTATATTATCCAGGTCAATAGAATTTCTCAAAACTATTCTTGATAATGAAAAATTTAACAACAAGGAGCTAATTTCTTTTACACAAGGCATGCTCCCCTTCATCAATGCCAACATAGAAAGTGCGGCCAAAAATCAGCTTGATGCGATTCATTGGCAAGTTATGGCATGGAAATCAGAAATGGCACCCGAGTACTGGAAGAAACTACGTGTGGCTATACAAGGAGCAGTACTAGCAAGAAATGGAGACCTTACTAAGCAGTACTTTAAACGCCTGCTTAATATCAAAAAAGAAGGATTGCAGCTAGTCTACAAAGAATTATATTTTCCACCAACACCAATGCTAACTTTACTAGCCACACGATCAGTTGACCGGGGAATCAGTGTTGCTATATTTAATAATCCGGACCGAATGTTCAGAGATGTACTATCGGATGCTGCAGCTTCCTATCTTAGGACAATGAAATTTGACTAAGTTTAATCAAATTAAATATTTTATATACAGAAATAAACTTTATTTAGTACAGGCTGCCTCCCAAAGAGTCAGTCCGCTACTTCCTGGAGAAGAAACTATTTTCCATTCATTTGGTGAGGTGTCTCTATAAAGGACCCCTCCTGTACCCATGTTTCCATGGTAAGTATTAAAGGCTAATATTCTTTTTTTCACAGCGTTGCAGTCATATTCCTGTACTACCTTTATAGATAAGAATTTATCATCAAGAGCTTCTCGTTTGGCTTGGTAGTCAATCAGATTGACCATTCTGACTTTGTTTTTATTTCTTTGAATTGTAGTGGTATCAACATAGCGAGTTATACCCTCGCTATTATTTTTCTCTATTTTTGTCCACTCAGCAAGTGCACTAGTACTTATGACAGTAAGAAAAGCCATTAAAAATGATTTCCACATTACTCTCTCCCCATATGAATAGTTATCATATACCAGTTTAATCAGCTTGTGGCATCACGTTACAGAATGTCGTTAGTATCATGAGAACACGTTAACTTCTTATGTGTTTCCTAAATAATAGTTTGTACCCACATCACCCCACTCTATTTAATACGCATTAATAACACAGGTTATTGTTTTTTTATCCTTCTCCACTTACATAGCATAAATAAATTTACTATTATCTGAAGACATGGACCCTAAATCAGAAATGCCATCAGGATTAGTAACATCAGATTCACCAGGATATGGTCCTATAATGTGCTATAAGCTGATTAATAAAAATATTATCGTTTAAGGAAATGATACATGCCAATTAAATATGATATTAAAAATAAAACTGTACTGGTTACTGGTGCGAATCGTGGAATTGGAAAAATAATAACTGAAACCTTTCTACAAAAAGGAGCTAAAAAGGTATATGCCGCCGTGAGAAATCCAGATACAGCTCTATCATTGATCGGACAATATAGTAAAAGAGTTGAAGCTATTAATATAGATTTGGAAAGGCCTGAAAGTATTATTGCGGCATCTCAGCGAGCAGGAGATGTTCAAGTGGTAGTTAATAATGCCGGGGTTAATACTCGTTCCACACCCTTAGATATGGATGCTGTAGACTCTCTAAATTATGAAATGGAAATAAATGTTAACGGTCTTATTCGTATGGCACAGGCATTTTCTCCAGTCCTGAAAAGGAACGGAGGCGGTGTATTTATTCAGATTAATTCAGTAGCATCAATTAAGAATTTTATTCCGATAGCCACCTACTCAGCATCAAAAGCCGCTGCCTATTCAATTACTCAAGCTTTACGTGACATGCTAGATAAGCAAGGTACATTTGTAATGAGTGTGCATCCTGGCCCCATTGCAACAGATATGATTGCCAATGTTCCGGAGGTACTAGAAATAGCAGAGTCTCCCCAGGTTGTTGCAGACAATATTGTTGCCGCACTTAACAGCGGGGATTTCCATGTATTTCCTGATAAGATAGCCAGAGAAATGAAGAAGACCTATCAAAGCTTTGCAGAAAATACTATTGAAGCAACCATATTAGATAAATAATATTAGATTATGTGGTGCCCGATCCGGTTAAGGAGCCCATGAATGAAATATATAGTCACCTTGTTATACGTCTTTGTAATTATTTCCTCTCCGGCCTCGGCTACTGATTTGCAGGTGCCGTTTGGAAGCGAGCTACAAAATCTGATTAAAAACTATAATCGTGCCACGCCAACACTTGCCACATCAGGCACTATTAGTGCAGGCGCTGTGAAAGAATTAGCTGAAAAAGGATTTGCTACAGTTATTGACTTGCGTACTGAGAATGAAGGCATTGCTGAAGAGAAGAAAAATGTAGAATCAGCAGGAATGAATTATATCAATATCCCTGTTACAGGTGCAGGAATCAATCATAAGCAGCTTGCTGCCTTTACTAAAGCAATTGAAAATACACAGGTCCCTATTTTAGTTCACTGTGCTTCAGGAAACCGGGTAGGCGCTTTATGGACAACCTACCGTCTTAGTAAAGGAATCAATTCTAAAATCGCCTTTGAAGAAGGCCGTACTGCTGGAATGAAACGACTCCTTGAAGAAAAAATCAGAGCATCATGCCAAACATGCTAATTTTAGCTATCTCCCAATTTTATTACATTAAGAAAGAACATAAATATGTGTATCAATAGAGCTTCCTTGCTTTGTATACTTTGTTACTTTCTCACGGCCTGTGCTATCAGCACACCCGATAATATTTTACCTGTGAATAATTTCCAGGCAGATCGCTATATGGGGAAATGGTATGAAATTGCTAGGCTTGACCACTCTTTCGAACAAGGACTAAGTGATGTTTCAGCACACTACCAATTACTTCCAAATGGTAATGTTGAAGTAATAAACAGAGGATACAATGCTGACAAAAAAGAATGGCGTGATATAACCGGCCTAGCTAAATTCCTTGGTAAATCTACAATTGGCTCACTAAAAGTATCATTCTTCTGGCCATTTTACGGTGGTTATCATATCGCAAAACTTGATAAACAAAATTATAGCTGGGCTATCGTAATCGGGCCTAGTCGAGAGTACCTCTGGATTTTAGCAAGAGAAAAAACCCTCCCTCCTAAATTGCTGGATCAGTTAGTTAAGAAAGTTTCGAAACTGGATATTGATACAAACGAACTAATCTGGGTATCTCAGGAACAGCCGGATGAAGGGCAATAATATCCCCCTAATGCATCCTATCTTGAGAACATTTAATACAAATTCTCATGCGAAACATTAGGAGATAGGTGTTCTAAAAATAATTAGGCCTCTTGTCGTTAAAATTTTAAAAAATAAGCAAATGAAAAATTTACAATAGCTCGCATATGAAAAGACAACGTGTAATAGTCAATGATCTTATGCAGTCAGAATACACATACCTTCTTACAGAGCCCGTTGGTGAAAATTTTAATTTTGGATTCCGCCCGGAACTTACACCTGAAGAAATGTTAAAACTCGGTATTTTTGGCGGCAAATACATGACTGACTGTGCTGCTGAGTTCCCAGAAAAATGGTTTGAGAAAGCTAAGCTTTGCCCAGATTACCATGACCCAAACTTAAATTATTTTGGGGTAAATGCATCACAGACCCTTATAGTATGGAAATCAAAAGGATGGATACATTCTGAAGATCCGCGAGGGTGGTTCCAGTGGTACTGCCGCTATTTTATGGGGAGAAGGTTTCCTGATGATGAGCGTCAAATTAAACGATGGCGTATGATGCGAAGACATATTTCTCAAATAAGCCAAAATTGTACTAGCGGAGATATCAACTGCAGAAGAAAACAAAGGCAGGCGGTTCTTCACTGGAGCTACGACTCAAGAATAATTTAAAATATCTTTATACCTGTTATTTTTGATATATAAATATTATATTCTATGTAAGTTATTCATTTTTCTTTGAAAGATTTTGTATTAGTCTTACCATGGCAAGGGTATCCATCTCACAATATTCAGAGAGAGAGTTAGTAAGAGAAATCTTGCGCTCTTTTGTGGTCTTTACGTTAATTATTTCCAGGTAAGCCTGCTGCGCCATCATACCGTCTTGCACATCCAGCAGATCTGAATATCTAAGATCAGGCACAACAGTCGGTAATACATTTTTGATGGAATAACTCCCCTGTAAATCACGGTGAAAATAATGTGTCTTTATCGGTTGGAATAGGTCAAATAGACGATCAATAATGCTTTGTATGCTTTCTCTATACTCCGGGTAACGTTCCTGCAGATTTCGTAAAACTGTCTTTTCAAAAGTTGAATAAACAATAACAGGACCTGAATCTCCTAGTGCATTAATTAGCGCTTCAGAAAATGACTGCATAGGCGGATTCCCTGAGGTATCTAAGAATCCAGTATGGCTTACTGCCATAGACTTAGCTTCAATATGGCAGGACCACTGGAAAGGTAATTGTTCATACGGTCTTGTACCACTCCATTTAGGCACAGCAAATCCGATTGTTTCAAAATCTAGGTAATATCGTGGAAATTCTAACTGTGCTAGCTTATTTCGTAATTCATTTGGAATAAGTCTCTTCCCTGTATGGCAAGCATTTAACCTAGCCTGTAATGTATCGTCGCCTAACAGGCCGTCAGGAATATCCCGTATATCTTCATAACCTAATTTTATCAATTCGGTAACTTTGCTTCTTTTAAGTCCCGGAAATTTTGTAATAGGATATTCTATTACTGGGATATCTTTCCAGCAGTGTTTGATAAATGGGCATGAATATGGTTTTGTACAATGCTCGCCTACTTCTGTTCTAGGTAGGTCTCCTGCAATCGTTTTATTAGCCGCCTCTATCCATTCGGGAACCTGCTCCGCCCTTTCTGAAACTTCAGATGTAAGATCAACGACTTTAAATAAATCGTTATAGTTACTGTCTCCCAGGTATACAAACTTATTATTAATATGTGCAAGGCTAATTTTAGCTGGGGCAAACCCAGCCCCTGCCATCACCGAATACTGAATGGCACTATCCACAAGATATATTTCTTTTATACCGGTTGAAGACTTTACTTCCACTACATGGATATCATTCTTGTTTTTATTAAGAAGATCAGCACGAATCTGAATATTATGAGTCTGTAATGTAGCCTCATATAAGGTAATATCAAACAGATCATTTAGAAAGTTATTTGTAGTCTCTACAGCCTTACGCAAACCACGGTCATACTCAATCAGAATGCCTCCTGGCATTAATACTTTTCGTGCAGTTTCACCAACCTCATCCCCAATACGGAATGCAGCTTCAGAATGAGATGAATATTTTATTAGATTCCGGTGGTGTACCTCAAGGTATAAGCGCTTGGAACATTGCAAAAAACTTAGAATACGTGATTTTGATAAAGTCCATTTCATAACAGAACGTTCATTTATAATGATTGCTTAATTAATTAAGCCTTCTATTAACAATCCTTGTATTTTTTCTTTTTACACTCTCTTGCCATCTTCTGCGAATCATTAATCTGAGAGGGGGATAATTTTCTTGCAATTCTGTCACGTTCATCTTTAGCTATTATATTTTTTTCAGAAGCCAGACTGAACCACATATGTGCTCGAGTATAATCCTGCTTTATACCATCACCTTTTTCATACAAAGTAGCCAGAAAATACTGTGAAGGGGCGTACCCCTGTCCTGATGCAAGACGGAACCATTTTATTGCTTTTCTGTAGTCAGGTTCCCCGAGCAGACTACCAGAGTAAATGCTCCCAAGCTTATGCTCAGCAAGAAAATATCCCTGTTCTGCTGAAAGATTCATAAGTTTTATCGATTGTTTATAGTCCTTCTCGACAACCTTTCCACGAAAATACATCAGACCAATAATATATTGTGCAACTGAATTCCCCTCTATTGATAAGGGCTTTAGTAAATCATGAGTCAGTATATAGTTACCTTTTGACCATGCATCTACACCTGCCACAAGGTCGGCAGGATTATCCTTCTCATGCTCCAGAAAATCATTCGCCCCAAAAGCAATACTGTATGAGAATAATATAGTCGCTACTAATAAAATCCATTTATTCATAATTTATGAGAAATCCTAAGTAAAATTTTGGAACAATAGCCAATACAATTTATTTGTAATTATTATAGTTAACCACAATCGATATTATCGGAAGTGCGGTCCTGAATAACTATCTGAGTGCCTGTGACAATATCATTCTAGAAGAAGAAACAGATTTTATATATCATTCCTACCTCTATGGGTATATTTAATCTGCAGAATCTCAAATTACTGAAGCTGGTGAGGAAAATAAAAACGATACCGCTATAAAGAATTACAGATCAATACCTTTTTGCGCTGTGATTCCAGCTTGAAAGGCATGCTTATTATCATTCATAACAGTTACAGTATCTGCTGCCTGACAAAGCGACTCTGGCGCTCCCCGACCCGTAATGATTACATGTTGCATAGCCGGCCTGTTCTTAAGGTCATCCAGAACTGTTGTCATATCTAGCCAGCCAAATTTTAATGGATAAGTAAGCTCATCCAACACAATAAGCTGTTGGGATGGATCCTGAAGCATTTTCTTTACAACAGCCCAGCCACGCTGTGCAGTTTCGGTATCACGAGCCAAATTTTGTGTTTCCCAAGTAAATCCTTCTCCTAGAACATGCCAGGTCACATTGTTCTGTAGACGAAAGAAGGCCTCTTCCCCAGTATCAGAACGACCTTTGATAAACTGTGCCACACTAACTCTCATACCGTGCCCCAAGGCACGTGCGATCATGCCAAAAGCAGAGCTCGATTTACCCTTACCATTACCGGTCAGTACCAGTAATAAGCCTCTTTCTATATCTGCACTTGCAATATCCTTATCAACGACCTCTTTTTTACGCTTCATGCGTGTGCGATGGCGCTCTTCCCGGTCAGGTTTATCCATTCTGATTTATATCGCTCTGTTGTTATTTGCCCTAAATGACCCTTGAACAAATAAAAACATAGTGTGGATAACGGCGGCAATCCCAATATAAAAAACTAGGGATCCAAAATATTGGGGGAAATACTGTACCAAACGGTGTCCGAATTCAATTAGAGTTGTTTCTTCAAAACGTCCCGAAAAGAAATAAAATCCGCCACTTGAGAAAATCTCACAAACTGCTGCACCAGTTATTAGACTAAGAGAAAGCGGCAGTAATGTCTGCCATTCAAGCTTATAGCGTCTTGCATACCAGCTACCGGCATACCAGATTGCACTATAGGCTGGTAACAAGAAAACATAGGATGAAGTAAGGCAGAAATTACTAGCACCTCCCCAAGTATAAGCTGAAAAATCTAGCGCCCACGTCAATACAAAAAATCCAGCCAGTGGCCATATAGAACGCAAATACAAGCCAGCCAGAAAAAAAATTGCCCAGGAAGCACCGGGCAGACTATGTAAAGATGAAAAATGATATTCTCGTGTAAGGACCATTAATAACACAAGTCCAGCACCTATAGTCAGCTGATTACGAACAGATAAATTCATTATGATAGGTCCTTAACAGATTATGAAGGTTGATAACGTAGAGTAATAAAAAAGTTTCGGCCCGGTTGATTATAAAATGATGCTGTCTCGTAGCGCTCATTTGAAATATTTTCGATACGTCCCTGTACTCGCCAGTTCTGGTTTAGATTGTACTCACCACGTATGTCTAGTTTAACGTAACTATCCAGTTTACGCGTATTAGCCAAATCGTCATAGCGCTGACCCACAACAAGAAGTTGTGTGCCTATCGTAGATTTATTAAATGACAGGCCAAACAGTTTAAATTTACCAAATTTTCGGTTCACATCAAAACGAAAAGATTGTTTGGCGCGGCGTGCGAGAGTGTTTCCTCTATTGATTCCAGATGATCTATTCTGAGGATCCAATAAAGTTAAATTGGTATTAATTTGCCATTTTTTAATGCGTGTGGAGATCTTTCCCTCAAAACCACGAATACGTACTTTGTCAATATTACTCAGCAAACCAGGAGGGTCATAGCCAATGAGATTGTCAATATGAGTCTCATAAACACTAAAGGTCCAATTTGTCTGTTTAATTTTCCCACTGGTTCCGAATTCGTAGCTCACGGATTCTTCTGGTCGGAGGTTAGCATTGCCTCCCCACTTGCCACCCCACCCCACTGGGTAATATAGTTCATTAAAGTCTGGGGCTTTAAATGCGGTCCCGAAATTTGCAGTAAACCGCAACCATTCTGTTACGGTATATCCCCAACCAGCACCGCCGGTTACATTCCCACCGAATTGTTCATTTTCATCATACCGTATAGAAAGCTCTAAATCTTGCTTAAAGACTGTTGCCTGATGCTGAGCGAATGCCCCCCAATTATTTCGTGAAGTAACCGTGAAATCTTCACTGGAGCTAACAGTATCATTTTTATAATCAGCACCTACTGTAAATAGGTGAGCTTTGTTTAATGTAAAGTCATTCTGTAAGGTGATGGTATCGCGCCGAGAATCAAACCTACTTTTAAAGTTCTTCTCTTGCCCCAGATAACTTCTGCTATTTTCCCGACTACGACCTCCAGCTAAAGTAACTTTCCAGAATACAAAAGGAGAATAACTCGCCTTACCACCAAAGACCTGTTGTACTAGCTCTGATTTATTTAAGAATGTCCCATCATAATTAACCTTACCAGAAGACCGCATGAAGTTTGTTTCAATATCCAATCCGTTTTTAAACAGATACCCTGCTCGGAAAGAACCTGCTATATTTCGATACCCATCCCTATCTGGCTCATTGGTATAACATCCAGCTCCATTTGGAAATGACTTGCCCGAACAGGCATTAAATCCCTTTGTTTTTTTTCCGCTGATGTTCATATTAAACCAGCCACGTTTACTTCTTCCTGAGAGGCCAGCAGAACCGTTAAACGTACCGTAACTACCACCACCATAACTGAAACTTGGGGTAACCCCCTCTTTGCCTCCCTTACGGGTAAATATTTGAATCACACCTCCGATTGCCTCAGAACCATATAAGCTAGATCTGGGACCTCGTACAATCTCAACACGTTCAATCTGTTCAATCGGAATATTTTCATACGCAGCACCACCAGATGTTGCAGACCCTGCTCTGATACCATCTATAAGTACTAAAACATGGTCAGAATTAGTGCCACGTATAAAGACTGATGTGTTCTTACCAGCTCCTCCACTATTGGCAATGCTGATACCTTGTGTTCCGCGCAATAAATCCTCTACAGATCTTACCTGCCGGCGTTCAATATCTTCACGTGATATAACAGTAACTGAGGAAAGTGTTTCATCTACAGTCTTTGCGGTACGAGTCGCAGTAACAATAACAGTCTTCCTCTGCTCATCATTACCTGCCAATGCAACCCCTACAAGACTCAGGTACAGCACTACAACTACCGGAAAATGGTATCTGTTCATTATTCTTTTCCCTGCACACACCCGCACGCGGTAATAAATATTGCGGAAGGAATCAGAAATAAACAGTCAGATCAGGCTGGTAGCCTGTCATAGTGTTGTATATTGCCCGACCGCAATAACACATATTGACTTCAGGCCGGTCTCCGGACTCATGAGCGGATTACTCCTAGATTTGCACCTTCCCATGACTAAGCACAGTGGCATTAAGCAAATCCTTTTCTCATTTACCGTTGCGGGGGCAGTGCCGGCATTGCTCTGAATTCAATCAAAACGCACCGGCTTCCCGTTTAATTCTTTAGGCGGATGCCGTCAGAACACCTCAAGTAGTAATTCTTACAACCCAAGATTTTATTATAAAGAAGGAGAAAATGATACTGAACTTGAACACTTAATTTTCTAATTACTCGTTTGCTTAAGTATACCTATTGGCTAGCTTTCCTATTGTAAGTCCTTGAACTATTATAGAAAATACCACTATACAATAGGTAATAAGTAGCAACATATCGCGTACTTCACTATCTGGCAAGGAAAGAACAAGAGCAACAGACAACCCCCCACGCAGCCCACCCCATGTCAGAATGGGAACGGTCCCCCGTGAGAATTCTTTGAACGTTTTGAATATAGTAACTGGAACTAAAACAAGTATAAATCGAATTAATAACAACACCGGAATCATAATGATCCCAGCGTAGAGCGCCGAGATATCTGAACTCACCAACAATAACTCAAAGCCTATTAATATAAATAGCAATACATTCAAAATTTCATCTACCATCTCCCAGAACCCACTCAAATAGTCACGTGTTTTCTGGGACATGGCTTTTGAGTGTGCCAAATTACCAATTATAAGTCCGGAAACAACCATAGCGATGGGTCCAGAAAGGTGCATATAACGCGCGAGCTCATATCCACCCATTACTAAAGCTAAGGTAAGCAACACTTCAACTTTATAATTATCCACATGATACATTAGATAATATACAATAAATCCTAGTGCAAGCCCCAGCACGACACCCCCAATAACCTCTTCGGCGAATAAAATAATTACATGTGAAGCCTCGGCATGCCCTTGCGCCAGTACACCTAGCAATGCTGTGAAGATAACTACTGCCATACCATCGTTAAATAAGGATTCCCCAACCACATTAATTTCTAATGACTTTGGAATTCCGGCTTTTTTCAAAATGGCCAGAACGGCAATTGGATCTGTCGGGGAAATTAATGCTCCAAATAAAAGTGCATAGATAATATCTATCTGGATATCAAAGGCAGCAAGCAAATAATAAAGAGAATAGCCAACAGCAAATGTTGAACACAAAACTCCAAATAATGCCATGGTAAGAATCATGAGCCTATGCTCTTTGAGCAATGCCCAATCTACATGCAAAGCGCCCGCAAATAAAAGAAAACTCAGCATGCCATGCATAACTGTATTCGAAAAATCTAATTCGGTTAATACTGGTCTGATTACTTCGGATGCGCCTGGAATTAGCATCATACCTACAGAAGAAGCCATAGCTAGAACCATTACACCAATGGTAGTAGGTAGCTTAATGAAGCGATAATTTACATAAGCAAATAAGGCACATAATGACATTAATATGCTTGATATGGTAATAATGCCCATAAACTACCGCCCTTCAATTTAATTACAAAACATATGAGATTCTTTGTGACAGAAATCTGCTCATAATTCACTGACTATCTAAACTATAAGTGATACCCAAGGGCAGGCCATTGGAAGCTGATTAATATTACTTCACGAATTTACTGCAATATCTCTCTGAATACCCTGCGAAAATTCTTTCCAACGGATTCTGTACCAATATATGAATATTTACATGCCCAGCAAGCCTACCTAAGGGACAAAACAACATTTTAGAATCTTTCTGAACAGCTATTAACAGCAGAAAAATTTAATTGGGTAACAAACTTCCATGCAACTGCATTACTAGATCTTAGTAGGTCCGTTATTTTCTTTATTTGCCGTAATGATACAAGCAAGTTCACCAGAACCTTTGCAAGTATTATTTTGCCACTGAAGAGGGCGAAGATTATTTAAATCCTTTGAGGCCACATGATCTACAAATTCAATATGATCAATTTCCCACCCATACTGCGAATTTCTATTACTATAGTGTGAGAAATACATCCATGCACCACATTCATCTTTTCTGTACTCATCTGGATTATTGCTTCCAACCACTTGTCCTTTAGCCCAGACATCCCTAATTATTTTTTCATTGAATGGCATAACAAGGTTATCTTTTGTTAATTCCTTGTTCCCTCTGTCCCGATAATAAGTGAGCGATTTGCCAATTATGCTTTTAGCAGAAATTTTATCTCGTTTCATTCGGATAAGTTTACACTGTTTATTTCAAAAATTTGAATGTTCTCATCTGGTATAGGGTAGATATTCAAATTTCAAGATTATCTAATATAGAAAATAGCAAACACTCAAACCTATTATTGGAACTCAGAATGCTTATTGCTAACTTTCCAAATAATATTTTGTGAGGGTAATTCTTCCCTAATCAAAGGTGCTTTATAACATACTGAAAATAATTCTCCAGGGGCAAGAGTTTCTTGTGTTGAATATGGTGTAGAACTCTCGCTATGATGTCTTGTAGAGTATTCACCCTGATAGCTTGGAAAGGACTCATAGTCAACAATATTAGTACTGGATCCCTTAGCTGTAACAATGACATTCCAACTAACTCTATTAACTATTTTTTTACTGTCATTTTTAATTTTAAATGATAGCGGAGAATCTTTACTGCAAAAGATAGGGTCATATGAAACAGCTACTGAAATTAAATTTTGTTCCTTTTCTTTTTGGTACGAAACTAAGTAATCAATTAATGCAACTATACCGATACCAACTAAGATAACAAATAATAAGAGCCCAGTTTGCTTTGGATAAATAAATAGCAATACTATTATTACTATTGTTACAGCCCAAATCATCTGGACCTCCAATTGTATTTTTCAGTATCAACAATAATTACCATGTTTATCATCACATTCACTTCTGGATAACCGATCAAATGTTCTTTTATACCAGTGTACCCCAGAAATAAGTGACTATGCTTTTAGCGAAGTCTATTCACTAATCACAATTCCTAATAAAGAAAAATCCTCCAGAAGCATGCTCCAACCTAAATAGGTTCTAGCCAGTTGGCAGTTTTATAACTACTGTTCATTCTTCCATCAAGAGATATTTAGTTATATAACAGTATGTTACTAAGTAACAATAAAAATTGTCACATAATTGATTTGATAGAAATTATTAGTTTTAAGAAAATTAGCAACGTAGTACTGACTTATATTTATTAGGAGCTTTAAATTTTATCTGTTAATGGCTAACCGCTGGATAATAAAAGGTATTTTTTGTTTTTTACTATTAAACATTTAGCGAATTATAAAAATAATTATATTTAGGGAACAAAATAGAAGTTTAGCTTTCAAAGTAATATCCCCGTTGGACGGGATATAAG
>ENA-OREN01003424-OREN01003424.1-marine-metagenome-genome-assembly--contig:-NODE-3424-length-14796-cov-7.709967_pt1 | contig 14796 bp, 15 predicted proteins | sample MGYA00248624_ERZ508555 | MGnify/ENA primary metagenome ERZ508555 (study PRJEB26222, sample SAMN06267773) | marine metagenome | isolation source: Saanich Inlet, British Columbia, Canada | place...
GTTTTGAGGCAAAAATGCGTGATGACTCTACGCAGCATTCAACAAACAGGTTCTAACCTCGTCCAAAAGACGACCCCATACGATACATGGAGTTAAAAGAGAGTAAGTATAGAGTCGTAATCAATATTTCCAAAAGGGTATTAGCAGGTTATCTGCAATACCCTTTTTTTATTGCGTATTAGATTTACAACCATTTCAACGCCTATTCTGATATCTGAATAAATCCTTCTCGCAGCTGCCGCATATAATCCATTCTTGTGAAGCTATCACCCTTCAGCGTGCACATTACCGTTAATTCATTTCGTATTTCATATAGTAATTTAGTTGCCATGAAATAAATCTTCATTCCTCACTCTAATAAGAAATAAAAACTTATTTTATTGGCCTTTCAATTAATGTAAGTATGCTGTAGTAAATGTATTACATTGTATTGTTAAGTAATTATTTGTCTCAAATAGAAGTTGTAGAAGTAGTGTGGCTTGAAAGTGAACAGCTTTAAGACAAAAAAATTGATGATTTAATAATTTATTGCACCAGATAATCAGGAATGACCGATAAATATTGCATGTTACAAAGTAATTATTTACTTTATCAGAGAGGACTAGTTTATCGTCTAAAACTTAGACACTTTTTCCTAACTACTGTCGACATATTTGTAAAATTGTCAAAATTAAACAAAAGTGGTTTATTTAGAACTGTTGACTTGTTTTGGATTAAACAGGTTTTTAAAGATCCAAAGTAACAAAGTATATTGAGAGGTATGCTATTTTGAACAATATGTCGTTTATTTGCATACATTATATATAGTATGAACAATTTAAACATATCACATATTGGTATTTTGCTGACTTTGAATTAATCATGGAACCGTTTATGAAACTCAATTTTAGGGTGTAATGAATACCGTTTAAAACAATAATAAGATTTACTGACGAAACATGTTAAACGGCATGTCGCTTGCTTTTTAATTAAACCCCACTGATTAACAATAACAAATAGCCTGTTGTATACCTCCCTTCGTGAGTTCAAGTTGTTAAAGGAGTGATTTTAAAAAGGCTATTGATGATGACTCATAAAGGACAAATAGCAGGACAAATATGTAGTATGCAATTATAATTTTATTTAGGAGGTGGACCAATGAAACAGAGAAAAGTTATGTTTGTAATGTTAGTCTGTATATTTGTAATCGTGGTTAAACAATCTTATTTGTGGTCAGAAGAACCAAGTGTAGTGGTAAAAGAGATTATACTTAACGAATCTTCCTTTAATGAAATAGAAGATATTTATGAACGAAAAGCAAAACAATGGGAAGTGATTTCAACTTCCATTAATTTTGAAATGATATCTCAAAACGTCATGGGAGAATACTGGGAAAAATGTCTCTATGAGGAAAAATCTGAATTTGTGGAGTCGTTTACCAATCATCTGAAAAGTTCTTACATTAAGAAAGTTAACTCTCTCTTTGGAAAGAAGATTATTTCACTGGAGGGGAAACAATGTGATAATTTTGCCAGAGTGCAAACTGTACTTCTTGCAAAGTCCGGTAAAGAAGTTTCGACAGACTTTTATTTAGTCCATGAAAATGGGGAATGGAAAATATGTGATCTGGCAGTGGAAGGCGTAAGTCTGGTCAATAATTACCGTAGTCAGATTACACATACCTTGGGTAGAACTTCGTACGAAGAGTTGTTACAGACGATGAAGAAGAAGCAGGCTAAAAAGAATTATTCTACTGAACAGCCCCTTCTTGTCTCTGACCTGTCAGACCAGAGCTTTTGATCCTGTTTCGGTCGCTATCCTTCGACTCTGCTCAGAAGATGTCACTCTGAGCAGAGCCAAAGTGTTATCAACATTGAACACCCTATAATAAACTACCCCGCAGCAAGCTACGGGGAATTAAACCCGTAGAGATTAAATTAGGTAATTGTCCATAATAAGGCCCCCCCGAAGGTCAAACCTACCTTCTTCCGTTGCATGTGAAAGGCAGTGACATAAAAATGGTTATGACTGTGACTGCGACTGCGGAAATAAGCTGTAACAGCAGGGTGATGCAAATATGACAACTCACCACTTCTGCAGGGACCGATTGTGTGATAGGTTTTAGCTTATAATTTACAGCCATAAGCTTCATTAATTTGCGATAGAAAACTTTAGTGAATCGTGTTTTAGAGGAATAATTGTTAATCCGCACTTAATACGTGTCTTTAAGTCACAATTATTAATTACCAAGTTCTAATTCAGGATTCAGCCTTGTTAAGTTTTTAAATGACTCGTAATTATTAAAACCAACAATTGAAGTTACTAAATCCCATTTTATCATTACTGTTCTGTTTGCTTGCCAGTCGGTTTTCCTGTTGATTACAATTCCCTTGCCTATGAGAAACTTATTATCACCAATCTCTTGAAGTTTCACACTCTTTAAGATGACATGTTTTAGTAAGTAAATCTCTTCTTTTGTTTTCGATTTAATTATTGCTAATTCATTTATTGTCGCTAATTTCTTAAAAAAAACAACATGATATGTGTTTTTGAAAGCACCTGTACCATCTCTCTCTTGTGCATGCAAAGATGACGACAAGATAATTAAAATAAACATACACAAAAAAAATCTTAAGTACTTTTTCATAACCAGATTATAACCGCAACACCAACAATATCGTATACAAGCACTTTCGAAAACGATAAGAACAACTTTTTCTTTGTGACAAGACTAAACAAAAGAACGGTATTATCAACTGATAGAATCATAAAAGCATATATTATTAAAAGCAAGGAGAAAAGAGAGGTCATAATATCTCAGGTTCATTGCTTGATTACACTTGATTTGTGAGATTCCTTACAATTTAATCTATGCAACCTTAAGCAAACAGGTTCTAACTTCTGCCAATAAGCAACACTTATAATATATTGAGCGAAGAGAGGATTACAAGGCAAGCATAGAATTGTAATCAACATTTTTGAATGGGCATTTAACAGGTTATCTGCAATGCCATTTTTAATTCAGTAGAGTCTGTTAAGAATAGCAGTCTCATTAATTTTGGCAGATTTTCTTCATATCAAAACCATTCTTCATTCGCCAGAAAAAGAAGTATGTCAGTCTGCCAGCTTTGTTAAAGATTTGATCTAAAACAATATGCTGAGCAAAACCTATGGTAACACCAACAATCCATGGGTCCCAACTCATTAAAAAAGCACAAATACTCAATAAGGCTAACAATTCCCAAGAATGAAATACTGTTATAAAAAGAAGTGCCTTATTATTGTGGTAAACATCAAAGAATTCCTTTATTCTAAAACGTCTCCTATGTCCCCAGCAATAATCAAAAATATGATCACAATCAATCAAGACTCCACTTAAGAAAGAATAAACAGAGATCTTCCAGGATTTAAAAATCACAAAAAATAGAGTTGAAAATATTATTGATGCGAGAACGTGTGATTTTAATTTCATTTTACTTCTAATATTATAATATTTATAAAATTGTGAAGCAGAAGTATAAACCTGTAAATATATTAGGCAAGTATTTTTTGGCTCAGACCGACAACCTAGTTACACTTGATATGAAAAACTTCAACATCAGAATACTCAGAGTATTACAGGCTTACCAGAAGGAATGTTTACCCGGTGAAATGTGGTCTGTGCTCGAAAAATGAAAATATAGTTTTGGCAAGAGTAACCGTCTCATTAATATCGGAATATTTTCTTCACATTAAAACCATTCTTCAATCGCCAGAAAAAGAGGTATGTCAGCTTGTTTGTTTTGTTAAAGAATTGATCTAAAACAATGTGTTGAGTAAAACCTATAGTAAGCCCAACAATCCATGGGTCCCAACTCATAGAAAAAGCATAAATACTCAATATGACTAACAATTCCCATGAGTGAAATATTATCCAGACACTGGATAATTTTGTATTATGACAAACCTCAAAGAATTGCTTTATTCGTAAATTTATCCCATGCTCCCTGTAATAATCAATAATATGATCAATATCAATTAAGACCCCACTTAAGAAAGAGGAGACAGAGATCATCCAGGATTTGAAAATCATAAAAAACAGAGTTGAAAATATAATTGATGCGAGAACATGTGATTTTAATTTCATTTTACTGCTAATATTATAAATTTAAGTAAGATGGTGAAAAAGAAGTATATACTTTCGAGTAATTTAGGCAAGACCTTTTAACTCAACCTTAATTCATAATGGAAATTATTAAATCGTGATTTATTTTTTCTAAAACTCTCTTGTTTTGTCCTCTCCGATTAATTATAATTTAATCCAAATGAAAATTCCGCAAATAACATTATCTGCCTGCATTATGTTAATCATAATGCAGCTTTTTTTTAATACAGAATTATTGTCGGCACACGACATATCCGGTAACGACAATCACACGGACCATAATTCTTCCGTTAAAAAGCCAATAATTTCCTTTGAGAACCCGGACTTTAATTTTGACAAAGTCTATAAAGGCAACAAAGTTGAACACGTATTTAAGCTTGAGAACCTGGGAAATGAGACACTGGAAATTAAAAAGGTAAAACCATCCTGTGGATGCACAGCAGCCATACTTTCTCAAAAAACGATTCTACCTGGCGAAACAGGAGAGATTAAGGCCACCTTCAAATCAGCAAGCTACAATGGGAAGGTAAAGAAAACCATATCCGTTCTAAGTAATGACCCGGATACCCCGAGTTTTAAGTTAACTATTTTCGGAGAAGTTATTGAGGAAATCAGTATCAAACCAAAAAATATCAACTTTGGTTCCTTCCGTGCTGACAATCAAACAGACAAAATAGTCAAAGTCACTATAAAATCACTATCAGGACCTGATTTTAAGATAACAAAAACTACACCATCTAAACCATTTGTGGAGACCACTGCGATAGAAGATAAGAGTGGTGAATATACTCTCGTTGCCACATTAAAAGATTATCACAAAATAGGAAGGTTCAGTGGTAAAGTACTCCTGGACACTAATAGCACCAAGCAACCACAAGCCAGTATCGTATTTTATGGTGTGGTAGAGGGAGACATCTCCATCAACCAGAAAAGAATATATTGCGGTACTGTTTCTGAGGGACAAGAGATAACGAAAAAGCTTTTTGTTAAGATAAATGAAAGCGACATAAAGATTTTAAACACTAAAATCTCACCGGATTATATAAGTGTTAAAGTTAATGAAAACTATGAGCAGAGAAACCCCCACTGTCTTGTTGAAATAAACCTGCATAAAGATGCGCCCATTGGCAAAATAAATGGATTACTGGTGCTTACTACCAACAGCAAAGATCAGCCGGTCATAAATATACCTATAACAGGAGAGATCCGCAAAGCCAAGAATCCTTAATAATCTGAATAGTTGACCAACAGTTCTACAAAAAACCCTGTTTCAAATCTTACGAAAAAAAATTAAGATATCTCACTCCACTTATTCAAATATAATTTGCTTTCCGATATGGCGTATCATTATTACGCTTTGGAACAGAATCAGATAATACTCATTTATACCCATCTCAAAATCACTTTCAGATATAATCCAAAAACTATTTTGTTCGGGGAAAGTCTTCGGTGTTTTCTATCCGGGGATAACTGCATCCAAGATTTGATTTTTTCCCACCCCAGCCAGCAGGCCATTCACCAGCCTGACACATTCAGGCGAGGACGGGGAAAAACAAAAACCAAACCGGTTTTCGTATACAATCAGACGGTTTTAATCTTGATGGTGCTTCAGAATGTAAAACATAACCGTAGAAAATGAAATGAAATTTATAATACCGAATGCTTTAAAAACGATATCGGGAGTTATCAATACAGAAGGCATCATAAGAAGGGTACAGCCCATGATTCCAAACGTCCATGTAAGAGAAAAATCTTTTGACGAACCCCTCTTCCTGATTTTCAATATTAAAGGAATATTAAATAAAGGGAGAACGACACTGGCAGCAACCCCAATAATTTTAATTGCATGACTGACATCCATTGTGTTTTTAAACTCCAATAATATTACAAAAGGCAAAACTATTTCTCATGTCAATATGACAAACAGAGGACTTTATAATCTCAGCAGTTCGGTTTTGATCTTTACCACTACCTTTTTCACAAACGTGGAAGAATCCCCTACAGAGACACCCGGCATGTGGGCATCGTGTGGAAAAAAGGCAATAAATAATCCGGGCATTAAGTGAGATACTGACTTTCGGCTATCTCTCTTAACATAAAATCCAACGTCTTTCTCCGGATCATATGGTATATCAACGGCAAGCTCATTTAATGTTGTAGACTCGATAAGCTCCTGGCCTTCTAGAATGCACTGAATGTCAACGTACTCCCGATGCGCCTCAAATTTGTGAGGCTCTTTTGTATTGTAACTTGAGATTATCGCATGAATATCATCGCCCTGAATCTCATACTTCGTCTCTTCGGAATTTGGTGTTACTGTTCTCAGGAATGTGAATGCTCTGTTCCAGGCAGAACCATAAGGGTAACACCCACAATACTCCACTCTGTCAATTATCAATGAGAGTTCCTTTATTATGACGACTCGTGTATTTACGTTTTCCAAATGCACTCACAGGACGTAGATCTCGTCATATTCCATATTGATATGCCGAAGTCTTCCTACAAGTATATTCAGTATATTCAGGTAAACGGTCTTCGCGATACGATCGTTATTTTCTAAAATACTATCCAGGTTGTACTTTGTTATCTTTATAAGTTCTCCCGCTTGAGTTGCAATTACTGAAGCGGATGCTGGTTTTGAGTCAATGAGAGAATATTCTCCAAAAAAATCACCTTCATTCTCTATGGCCAATTTAACCTTTGTCGGTCTTCTGTGTTTTATATCTCCACTTTGTTCAGGAAGGCAAACTTCCGCCTCCCCTTCAATTATTATATATATAGCTGAATTAGTCTGCCCTTCTTTGATCAATGTTTCTGTCTCTTTGAATTTTATCCTCTGACACTTTGCATGAATTGCTTTTAAATCAGCCTCCTTAAGTCCTTTAAAAAGCTGAAAGCTTGATAAAATCTGCAATGTTTTGTTTTCAATCATACAACATTTATTCCTTCAAAAACTTATCTATCAGATGGTAGAAAGGATTTCAGTGAGGCGTGAAGTATAGTAGTTTGTTTAATAATTAACATAATACTCAAGTAATTATCTAAATCAAGCGGAAAAAGATGCTCGTCTTCTGATAAACTAAACAGCTGACAATACCATTCTTTTCCCAGAGTCATTTTTTGCATTGAATAACTCAATAAGTGATGGTATTTTCGAGGCCTCGCACTTCAGTGCAATCAACTGCAAACAGGTTTGTAATTAACAACAAATCCATATTATCTTATTTTGCGAACCGGACGTACAAAAAGAAAACTTACGTCTCCCCAATCAACATAACCGTCGTCAAAGTATACACGCCACATGCCACCCGAACTACAACGGTCACCTGTCCAGAGCCATCTTTGTTTTTTGTCAAACACAGTATCTATGTATAAGTTACCATTTTTCTCACTAGCTTCAAGTAACGACGACGCCTCCTCTACCGTCGGTATACGCCAGTCATTATGCCCGGCATAGCCCTTACGGTTCAAACCTCTTAACCATTTCTTCACCTCCTTCCTTTTCATATATTCGTAAGAACCTGATTGTTGCCACATTAAACCGGTAGCATGGTCAATTACCACCTTTTCATCAGCAATTATTTCTGTTTCGTATTCATGCTGTATTGTACTATGCCCATAAAAACCCCACGCCTTCTTTCTACGTATGGAAATATTTGACATTGACTGAACTTGTGAAACTGTTAAATCCAGATAAGAAGAACGAAGTTCCGTTAGTATCGGTTCCTCTTCAGCCACTAACGGTATAGTACGAATTGGAAGAAAGATGAAGAAAAAGACCAGGATGTTAATCAATAAGTGCTTTCTCATATTATTCTGATTAAATTTGTAGACTTAAAGTAAAATCAATATCCAGAAAGCTGAAACCGGAATAGTCATTTTACTGTTGGACTTGTTATTGCGGTGGAACTCAGTTTAGTTTCAGTACTTAAGCCGGCACCATTTATACCTTTTGCTTTTTCTATCAAATCATGCTTTGTTTTGTCGTAGTCTCCGTTGGAGATAAAGTTTTCATGCCGGAGCACATTTAATTCATTGAGTTTATCAGCAATATTCATTTTATACCTACTTTTCTTGATATATTCTTCTTCAAGCAAATATGTATTATTTGTATCAAACCCCAGCTTCTCTAAACATTGTTCTGAAACTGCATCTACGACCTCTTCCAGTTTTTTTCTCAGAAATTCTTCGTCTGTATACACCATATCTACCAAATCTACAGTATTCATCCCTATCTCCGTTCTTGCCTGTACAATATCCCTCCATATAACCGTACCTTCAGCTGCAGTAGTCATCTTAACATCGACCTTAATAAAGGCATACGGATCAGAAAAAATCCCGGGGTCTTTTATACCAAACGATAATACGTCTGTTTCAAGTATTGTATCTATCCCCAATTCTGTACCTACTTGTACATAGTCCTTTACATCTTTATTTTTTTCTTCCATTAGTCTCCATAAGGTGTTGCTACTCACAATACTTCTCTGAGGTACCACATGAAAATAGGAACAAAGTTGGAATTTGGTATTAAGCTTTTCACATAGTACATCACCAATGTTCAAGTCAAATATTATCTCATTAAAAGCCATAGCATCTTCCTCATTCGCAGAATTCTTGGCAAGCATCATCATCAATTGAGGTATAATCATTGGTCCTGCAACCAATGACGAAATAAACATTTCGTCATTTCTGATGTCTACGTCTATTTGAGGGCTTTCAGGATGATGCATTATGGCAACATCATTTACAAACTTTGAGTATTCCTTTCTATATGGTATCAGTGATACATTTGTCGTTTTGCAGCCGGCAAGCAATAATAAGCTTATCAATAAGTAGACATAATATTTTTTTGTCATCTGATAAAAACCTGTTTATTTAATAATAAGTAATCGCGAATTCTAAAGCCATCCTCTTGACATGGATACCAGTTACTAAATCCCACACACTTTAACAGAGCCATATCTCGCAGCAACCTCAAATGTGTCTCTAACATCAGGAGATAACAGCAATAAACTATTATTTTTATTGAGGAATGCTCAGACTTTTTCTCTGGGTTTCTAATGCGGGTTTTGCTTCGTCAGATTTAATCTTACTTAGTTCTATTTCTATTTCCTGCAAATTTGTCAAAATTTTATTCAGATACTCTTTATCATCTGTCTTTTTGTAGCAACCGTTGAAATACTTAATAGACTTCCTATAGAATATTACGCTATCTTTCACGGCTTTCTTCTCAGCGTAAAGGCTCCCAAGTTTATGATAGGCACTGGCAATCTGGAGTGCAGTATCTATAGATTCCGGTCGATAGTGTAGTGCATTCAAAAGATACTCTAAAGCCTTATTGTAATTTTTAATTTTTACATCAACAGGCTTATTGTTCATACGTTTTTTCAGTGCTCTGTAGCCCTTGCCAACCCAGTATATATACGGTGTCTTTGTCAGCCCTCGCGGAAGCTTAATTGGCTTGGCTACCTTTTCCTGCCAGTTTTTATAAATCGGAACACTATAGATCATTATAGTAACATCATATTCAACTTCCTTTCTGAGGATCACTAATGATGCTTCAACTTTTTTATTTTTTATTTTCCTAGATATTTTCACATAATCTGGCAAGGACCTTATTTTCTTGCCTTCTATTTCAAGTACGATGTCGCCCTTTATTAATCCCGCGTCAAATCCCGGACTTCCAGACTGCACCTCAACAACTTTCAAGCCCTCCTTCTTCTCAGAAAAAATCATGCCGGAGAAGATTGATTGCGCCTGAACAGTTGAAATAAAAGTACTCAGGAAAATGACAGTAATAAAGAATAAAACGTATAATCTCATGTTATTTTAAGCCCCTTGTCTATTAAATTTTCTTACTGCAATATCGGCAATGAACAGAAAAAGAGCCAGTGGAATTATAAAACCTGCAAGGCTCTTAAATATTATTATCTCTTCTTCTTCTACTGTTATCTCTTCCTTCTTAGGATTATACTTTCCACCCGTGATCTCCGCAATATTTTTAAGCTGCGAAGTATTATTGCCTTGAACCGCATATTCAAGTGGCTTTGTAACTGTTTTCTCCGGAATCAGTAATCCTTTTGTCTTTAAATCAATTACCTTTCCATCCCTTACTCTTGATATTTTCAAATTATAAACGCCCGGATTAATATTTTCCAATTCCGATATAAATCTTTTTGGTGCGACCTGCTTCAGGAGAAGTCCCTGGCCACTGTCAGCATAGTCCGGTGATATTAATCTCACTTCAAGCTTTGTATCTTCCTCTAAAAGGGAGGACGATTCTATTTGTAAGGACATTGCATCGTCGTCAGTTTTAACCTTAATACCATAATTAGCTTTAGATATATCCCTCATTGACCACCTAACGACTTGTGACCAGAACTTATTAAACATTGACCAGTTAATCCACTTTGACGACCACCTCGCATTTGCATCAGACGCGTAAACGACTACCTTGCCCAGGCCGTATCTCCAATCAGCCAGGATCGGATCAGTTTTCCCCATTATGTTTGTTATCAGCGGTACTTCAACATTTTCTTTTGCTTCTGTGATTGTGTGCCCCTTGAGCGGAGGAAACTGCTTATCATAGATACCGTTCAATATCTGACTTTTCTGATTGATTGACGGATAAAAATGTTCTTCGTGAAAATCTGATTGTGATACAAAAAATTCCGAGTCCTTTATTATTAGCCTTGGCAATCTTATTATGTCAGATATCTGATAAAATTGCCCTTTTGTCTTCTTTGCTATATCTTCCAGTAGTTTTGTATTCACAAGCCACGTCCCTAGCGCGATGGTTGAAACTGTTATATGTGCCTGCTGAAACTTACTGATCATTTTATTGTAATGATAATATATGGACTTTGTGTTTCCATCAGAAAGCAAAATGACATGATTTACCTTCGAATTCTTCTGCCTGATTTGTCGATAAGCAGCATCCATGGCAGGGAATATATCCGTCCCTCCATCCGCATTTAACATACTCAATTTTCTGATGATTTCTTTCTTAACGTCCTCCTTAGACTTTAGTTCAACAATAGTATGCGGCGCTGTATCAAATGCAATAATGCCAAAATTGTCATTCGCTTTCAGCTGTTTGATCAATTCAATTGATGCCTTTTTGGCAAACAGCATTTTCTTTCCCAACATGCTCCCTGATTTGTCAATTATTAAGACTAAGGAAAGTCTTGTTTTTTTCTCTTTTTTTGGAGGCTCTCCGCCTATTATCTTAACCGGCAAAATTTCTTCTATTTTAGTTCCAGAATATCCACCTTCAGCCGTGATGTTTACACCACACGTCATCACAAAACCTCCACCATAATCCTTTACATATTTTTCTAACAACGTCATCTGCTCATCACTGATAGAATCTTTTGAAACATTAGAGAAAATTATGCTATCATATTTAAGATATTCCTGTAACGATTTCGGTATCTGCTCAGGTTTTTTTACCTCTACATCAATTGTTTTGTCTTCCAGAGCATCTGGCAGATACATCTTTTCATTTTTGGTGCCATTAATATATAATAGCCTCGTCTTATCCGAAACATTAACAAATGCGAACTTACTATTGTTCTCTTTATCTAAATCCAGTCCGGCATCCTCAATATCCAGACTTGCATTAAACTTTATAAAACCTTTTTCATCACTTTTATATGGAACCTCAAATGCACTTATTCCGCTTTTGAATTCGGTGTTCCACTCTTTCAAAACACCGTCTTTGTTATGTAACCTTAAATAACCTTTAACCACTCCATCATTTCTATTTTCAATAATAACTTTTACGTTAATCATTTCACCTTCATTTATTTCCTTGGGAGCCACGACTTTTTTTACTAATATTTCTCCCCCCTTCTGGATATCTGGAGGGGATGCCACAAAGACCTTTACATCATTGCCTGCCGCCATTAAGGCTGCCCTTTCTACTTCACCCAGATTCTGATTTCCATCTGAAAGTAGAATCACAATTTTAGAAGAATCTTCCGGCATAATACCAAGAGTAGCCATTATACCACTTGCAATATCGGTTCTATCCGTGCTGATGTTTGAATCTGTAATACTTCCAAGCATGCTTTCTAATTCCATGTCTTCCGCGAGAGTTGGTGTAATAACTCTTGATTCACCACCAAAAACGACCACTCCCCTTTTAATCTTCTCATCCAATGTTCCATTTAGATCTTTTACATAGTTCCACATCCATTCTTTACCTTCCCAGGTGATACTATCAGACATGTCCACCAAAAACACAGCGCTGATTTCACGTTTTGATTTTTCCTTTCCGCTTAATCCAGCCAGTACAATAACTACAAGCAAGAACACCATAGATCGCAAAAATGAGGAAAGAATGATTTTTGAAACTGGTAAATGACGATAGCCAAATATAGACACTATCCAGAAAACCGGTAGTGCATACAAAAACTTAAGATAATCTGGATTGGTAAATTGATATTCCATATGTATAAAGTTAAAAGTGCCTAAAGTATGAAGTGAGCTAAAGTTTTAAAAAAAGTGAAACATTCTTATTCCTGTAACTTTAAGCACTAATTTTATTACGGTTATGTCGCAATAAAACCTCAGGCTGTGCCAGCCCTTAATTTTTTATGATAGAGTAACCATTCGACTAAAAGTATAAATGGCACTAGTAAAAGAAGATATTTTCCGAATTCATTTTTTTCATCTTTTATGAGTGTTTCAGCTTCTTTTTCTTCAAATTTGAGTTCTTCGTCACTTATTGAGTCCGGTGCAATCCTTGACTCATTTGCATCAAAGAAATTTGCTACAAATCTGTTATTGAAGTTAGTACCAGAAATTTTATATTCCCCTGCATAATCTATTTTGTTAAAAATAAAATTTGCTTCAGTGGCATCGTCTTTAACATCATATTTCAACACCTCGTTTTGAGGAGTTACTATTTCAACGCTTTCTGTCAAAGCATAGTTCAGCCGGTACTGACCGCCAGTTAATAACTTACTATTATCTACCGCTTCATATGGATTCAACCACTGGATTATATTAAGTGTCATAATCAGCATCCGCAAACCATCCGATTTTGAAAAATCAAAATCACTCAGGTCAAATCCCAATGATATTATCTTCTTTCCTTCATACCATCCAGCAAAGGCAATTGGAGAATCTTTCAAATTATCTGAAACTTTTATCAATGGTATTGACCAATCCGGAGGTTTCATTGTAAATGCACCCTTAATATCTAAATCGTCCAGGTTAGTCAGATGTAACATAGTCGGATGCGTAGCGTCCCAGTCCAAAATCTTTACCGTCAATACCAGGTCATTTTCACTGATCAGGACATCACTGAAGTCACCAGCTTCTTTTATGCTTTCAGATTTTGAATTCGATAAATACAAATATGGCGTTATATATAGTGCATTAATATCGGGATTATTATTCGGGTAAAATTTGTGAAAAATTGCAGCATCATAATTCTTTATATCTTCTTGTTCATATTCAGATGTTGCAATATGGGTTACTATTATCCGACGAGTACTTTGTTCTATCTTTGCCAGCTCGTCTCTCAGCCTATAATTGTCTGAAACTAGTAATATATTGATAGGCTTTATTTCATTAATTATTGCGTACGCAGTATTATCTACTAAAAGAAAATCATCCGTCTGTATACTGGCTTTTAAGATACCTGGTGCGTTAAGATTCATCACACTTAATGTTCTTTGTTCGTTACCTGCTAACTCTAATTCTTCCTCCATAATAATTTCATCGTTTAGGAAAATACTTAACCTGACAGTTTTATTATGATTTGCATAGTTTTCAATTGTGACATAAGCTTCACGTTCTCTATAATCTTTAAACATGTCCTGATATACATCAAGAGATGTAATGGCAACATTGGCAGATTCCTCTCCAAACGTAATAAATTTTATATTTCCAGACTTTAAATTGGTAAAGTTTATTGAAGATGCTGATATGTCTGTCAACACATACATCTCTCCTCTTTCACTGTTTTTGAGAAACGAAACTCCCAGACTCACCCCCTCATCAAGATTTGTTCCGGTATCCGTTGGCATTAAGTCGTTAATTGCTTTATTTAATCTGGCTTTATCGTCAGAGAAGTTACTGACAACTCTGGAATAGTAATTTGATGAAATAACCATCATCTTGTCCCATTGCCCCAATTTACCAATCATTTTAAGCGCTTGAGACCTGGCCATGTCAAAACGGGTTTCGTCTCCTTCAACGGTTTGCATGCTTGCTGATGAATCAACGACAAGGACAATATTTTTTCCGGATATATTAATTATGCTGGATTTAAGGTATGGTTTTGCCAGAAAGAATACAAGAAGCAATATGAGGAGTGTTTGCAGCACGAAAAGCATGTCTATCTTAAACACCCTGCTCCGTACAGTATCCTCCTTAATTACGTCCCATGGAATCAGACTCGACACATGCACTATATTCTTCTTTTTATTAAAAATATAGAGATATACTACCAGTCCGATTAATGATAAATATCCAAATGCCAGTAAATTGAGAAAACCCATAAATTAGCTTATAAAATGTATTTGATCGTGTGTAAAATTCGATGTTAATTGCATATACTACTGATGCATAATAACTTAAGGAGTATACGTTTACAACAATTATTTACCAACAGGAAATGCTCATTTCGGTAATCAATGTCATTGAATTAAGGATATTTC
>ENA-OREN01003425-OREN01003425.1-marine-metagenome-genome-assembly--contig:-NODE-3425-length-14796-cov-3.807528_pt1 | contig 14796 bp, 10 predicted proteins | sample MGYA00248624_ERZ508555 | MGnify/ENA primary metagenome ERZ508555 (study PRJEB26222, sample SAMN06267773) | marine metagenome | isolation source: Saanich Inlet, British Columbia, Canada | place...
GAAAGCCTCCATGAGCTTCAATCAAACTTTTGGTAAGCGGAATACCAAGGCCGGTTCCTTCGTGTTCTCGCGACAAGTGACTTTCAATTTGTCCAAAAGTGGTCATGGCCGTGCGCAAATCCAGCTCGCTCATACCAATACCAGTATCTGATATTGAAATTGTAACACTGTCTTTAAGGCTCTTGTCCATATCCAGCGACACCTCGCCGCCGCTCGGTGTAAACTTAACAGCATTGGACAATAGATTAAGGAGAATTTGCTTAAACCGTAATTCGTCAACCAGTAGACTTACATCAGATTCGCTCAAATAGTTTGCGATAATAACGCCACCATCCAGTGCCCGCTGGGCGATAAACTTGAGCGTGCTATCACTGATATCGCTCAGCGAAACAACCTCTTCTTTCAACTCAAACTGGCCGGCCTCAATAGCGGAAACATCTAGAATATCATTGATCAACTCAAGCAGATGACTACCCGCCTCATGAATATTATTTAAATAATCAAGTTGATTAATATTGGCGAGATCACCGAAAACGCCATGTTTCAAAGCGTCGGAAAAACCTATGACGGCATTTAACGGGGTACGCAGCTCATGGCTCATATTTGCCAGGAACTCGGATTTCGTTCTGTTGGCAGCTTCCGCTTCCTGAATGGCTCCATGCAATTCTAGTTCGCGCTGTTTAATATCGGTTACATCAATATGGAAGACGATTTTGTAATCATTCGCCATTCTTTGTTTTCTAATTCTGAACCATCGTCCATCGTCTAAATGATACTCCAATGGAATACTGGGATTCTGATGATCTGCGATACGTTCTTCAGCCCAACCCTCTAAATTCTCAAAATTTCTTTTTGCCCATTCACTATTTGCAATGTGGTGAATATAATCTGCGTGCTTAACACCAGGCTCGAGAAAATCTTTTGCAGCTGTCTGAATACTTTTATAAAAAGAATTACACATGACAAACTCGTCATTGGCGTCCCACAGGACGAAACCGGCATCAAGATTTTCCATGGCTTCATAAAATTGGTTCTGGATATCTTCAGTTTGCGCCCGCGCTTCAACGATCGAGGTTTGATCAATCGTCGTTCCTCGGTAGCCCAGATATTCTCCGTTTTTGTCATAATAAGGCGTGCCACTCGCTTTCAAGGGGCGAACAACGCCATTATTTCCAAGCCAACTATATTCAAAATCCCTAAAGGCCTTGTGTTCGGAGACTTCTTTCTTGAGCCAATCCCAATTCGGGTTATCGCCGTCCGAGCCCACGACTTCCCAAGGGGCCCTGCCGAGCAAATTTTCAAGTACATTGGTAAGATTTCCAGCCGGCGGAGTAACATAAATATATCTAAAATCAGCGTCGGTTTCCCAAAATCGATCGGCAACTGAGCCGGCATAATCTCTAAATCGTTCTTCACCTTTACGTATCTCATCTTTCACCTGCTCGCGTTCAAGCACATGGCCAAGCTGCAACTCGATCTGTTGAAGAATTGACGTAAAACCAACATCCCTTTCACTCCAATTATCAAGCACGAATTCCAATATCGCAAAAACCTTACCATTGATTTTTAAGGGGAAGAGCACGGCTCCTTTACCGCCGCATTGCTCGACAATTTTGGCCCGCCTGCTTCCCGTTATCTTCGGCATTTCTCCAGACCAATAAGATTCTCCAGAGGCCAGAACTTCAGCCAATTTGCTTTTTGAAAGCTGCTTATCATTATTATAGGTGTGCTCAATCAAGGGAGCATATTTTACCTTATCTTCAACATACCAAATGCCAGAAGATTCAAATAATTTCGACTGACCTTCCGGCACATTCCATACATGAGCGAAAGGCCAGCCGGTATATCCACACACTTCATCAATACAGGCTCGATAAGCCTCTTCCAGTGAATTTGCCCTATTTGAAGCTGAGGAAATTTTTAACATTAATTCTTCAGATTCGGACTTTTCCCGCACGGTATCGAGGTATTTTTTCTCGGCCTGAGCAGCCTTTTCTTTCGCCAATATGTCTTCAGTCACATTGGTCGTGGTGCCCCGATAGCCGGTAAATTTCCCATCGGCATCTAAAATAGGCGATGCACTGCGTCTGACAAAAATCCGGTTTCCTTCGGAATCTTCGTTCGGCATGATCATATCGCGGAAGGCTTCTTGAGTTTCTAGGGCTTTTAAGAAAGCCTGCCATTCCTCACCCTGGCTAAAATCCGTTGAAATTTCTCCAATATTTTTGCCGATTATAACTTTGCGATTTTTCAACTTCTCGGCTGGACGATTCTTGGAAGCATAGACAATGTTTAAATCGGCATCGGTCTCCCAATAACTATCAACAGCCGTTAAAGCAAACTCACGGAGATTTCCTTCACTTTGCTTAAGCTGCCGGGTGCGCTCTTCCACCCGGCTTTCCAGCTCACTGTAAGAACGAGCGAGAGCATCTTGAGCTAATTTTCGCTCCGTTATGTCGTCAATTAACGCGACGAGATGATCAATATCACCCTCATCATTCTTGACGCCTCTGGCTGAAATTTTCACATAAACGACATCACCATTTTTATGGATGTATCTTTTTTCCTTGTTGAAGCTTTCAATCTCACCCTCAACAATTTTCCAGAAATCTTCAGCGTCTCGCTCCTGATCATCGGGATGAGTGAGTGACATTATGTCAACCGAGGTAAGCTCGCGCCACGTATATCCCAACATCTCACACATGCGATCGTTCACATGGAGCCAATTGCGATGGAGCGACGAAACCGTCATGCCGACGAGACCTAAATCGAAATAATTTCGAAACTGAGCTTCGCTTTTTCTAAGCTTTTCGGAATCTTCTCTTTTTTCGGTAATATCGCGAGCAATAATCGAAACATGTGCGACATTTCCGTCGGCATCGAATAATGGGCTTACTTTTGATTGGTACCAGATACCGTCACGGGCACTTTCATATTCAATTGTGACTTTATCCTTAAAAACCTCCTCATAAATCGGAATTCGAAATTCAGAGACTTCTTTAGGAAAAAAATCCGAGACAGGACGACCAATTATTTCTTCTTGAGGGGTTTGAAAATTCTTACTTAGTGATTGATTGGCATCTACGACAATCATATTGCGGTCGAGAACGATAATGCTGTCGTTAACAGAATCAAAAACAACCCGTAAATCAGGGTTTAGAGCAGAATTTTCCGAAGAATCCTTAACCATCTATCTCTCAGATCGACATCGTCAATATAGCTCTAATATAGATGGGGGGTTACCCAAGATATACAACCAGAAGAATTAGGGTGTTAAATTATAATCCTGGCTTTTTTCCACCTGAAATTAGTGCTCGATAGAAAGCGCAGTCTTCTCATCACTTGGTGATTATTTCCGGTCCCATAAACAGAGTTGGCAGCCAGGTTGAAATCCACGGAATATAGGTAACCATGATCAGGAACACGAACAAAATACTGACAAATGGAAGGGCTGCCTTAACGACATCGGTTACCGACATTTTTGCCACACCCGCAGTTACAAACAGGTTCAGGCCGACCGGCGGGGTGATCATGCCGATTTCCATGTTCACGACCATGATGATCCCGAGATGGATCGGATCGATCCCGAGTTCGATCGCAATCGGGAAGACCAACGGCGCGACGATTACGATCAGGCCCGATGGTTCCATGAATTGCCCGCCGATGAGCAGGATCAGGTTGACCATGACCAGGAACATGATCGGCCCGAAACCGGCCGACAGCAGGGCCTCGGTAATCAATTGCGGGATTCGTTCCTCGGTCAGCACATGCTTCAGGATCAGCGCGTTGGCGATGATAAACATCAGCATGATTGTAAGCTTGCCGGCCTCAAGCAGGGTTCGCTTGGTGTCCGGGTGGAACCAGGCCGTGAACAATGCGCTCGGTTTCTTGAGCAGCGAAATGGGTATGTCGCCGTCGCCCTTGAGCGGGCCCATGTCCCGGTAGATGAAATTTGCGATGACGAAGGCGTAGATGGCGGCCACGGCGGCGGCTTCGGTCGGCGTAAAGATACCGCCATAGATGCCACCGAGGATGATCACGATCAGAAACAGGCCGAAACCGGCGTTCCATCCGGCGCTGAACAATTCCCGCCAGCTGGCTTTGGGTTGCGAGGGCAAACCGCGGACTTTGGCAACGATGTAGATCGAGACCATGAGCATCAGCCCGGCGACGATTCCCGGGATGACGCCCGCCAGGAACATGCGGCCGACCGAGACATCGACCGAGGCCGCGTAGACGACCATCACGATCGACGGCGGGATCAGGATCCCGAGAGTGCCTGCGTTCGAAATCACACCTGCGGCGAATTCCTTGGTGTAGCCGACCTCGCGCATGCCCGCGATGACGATCGACCCAATAGCGACCACGGTGGCGGGCGAGGAGCCCGACAGTGCGGCGAACAGCATGCAGGCGAACACGCCCGCGATGGCCAGGCCGCCTGGGAAATGTCCGACGGCGGCAATCGCAAAGCGGATGATTCGCTGTGCCACCCCGCCCGTCGACATGAAGGCCGAGGCGAGAATGAAGAACGGGATCGCCAGCAGGGTGAAATGCCCGGCAAAGGCGTTGAACATGGTTTGCGCGATCGACGCCAGCGAAGCGTCGGAATAGACGAGCAGAAACACAATCGAGGACAACCCCAGCCCGACGGCGATCGGCACGCCGATCAGCAGCAGGATGATCACCATCGAGAAAAGAAGTACGGCTTCCATGATCCAGCTCCGATCTATGCGCGGTCGTGATCGGAGGCGACGACGTCGTGGAGCATGTCTTCGGCTTCATGGCTGGCGATGACCAACACTTGCTTGCCGGTGACGACATTCCAGCCGGCCTGGATGAAGCGGAAGGTCAGCAGGGCAACCCCGAGGGGCAAGCCGAAGTAGGGGATGAAGCGGGGCATTTTGTCGTAGCGCTCGCCCTCGTTCAGCCAGTCGGCGAGGAATTGCAGGAACTCGGGCATCAGGATGTCGTCGACCTGATACCAGGCGCGCTTGCTCACGAATGGCTCCCAGTACTGCCAGGAACCAACCAGAAGCAGAACGCTGAAGGCGATGCAGGCGGAAACAGCGACCATGCCCATGATGCGTCGCGGTACAGGGGGCAGGGCATTGATTATCAAGTCCACGCCGAGATGGGACGTGGTCTTGACGCAGTAGGCCGCGCCGACGAGCACCAGCCATGCAAACAGGAATACGGTGGCTTCCAGGGCCCACAGAATATTGTCGTTGAATGCGTAGCGGGCGATCACGTTGGCGAACGTGATGAGGGTCATCAGGCCGAGAATGACCGCAATAAAGGTCTCCTCGATCTGGTTGACCCATCGTCCTACGGGTCCGGTTCCCAGGGATCCGGGATTGGTCGCCGTCATTGAATTGCCCCCGCTTCGAGACGAAAGTCCGCCAGTCGGGATAGACCCCGACCGGCGGAACTCTCCATCTGAGACCGGACAGACACTGCCTGCCCCGTCAATGGAAACAGGAGCTAGCTGCTCTTGTTGTAGGACACCGCGGACTCGATCGTGTCGGTGCCGATTTCATCCTGGAACTTCTCCCAGACTGGCTTCATGGCATTGATCCAGTCCTGGCGCTGCTGTGGGGTCAGCTGGCGGACTTCGCCACCGGCCTCGATCACCAGCTGCTTGGCGCGTTCGTTTACGGCAGTCGCCTCCTTGTTCCGGGTCGACGTGACTTCGTCCATGATACCGGCCAATTGGGTGCGGATATCGGCGGGAAGGCCTTCCCACCAATCGGTCGACGTCACGACGAGGTAGTCGATGATGCCGTGATTGGTCTCGGTGGTGCCGTCCTGGACTTCAAAAAACTTCTTGCCGTAGATATTCGACCAGGTGTTTTCCTGCCCGTCGACCACCTTGGTCTGCAGGCCGCCATAGACTTCGCTAAAGGCCATTTTCTGCGGGTTGGCTCCGAGCGCCTCGAACTGTGCGACCAGCACATCGGAGGGTTGCACACGGAATTTCAGGCCCGAGGCGTCGCTCGGCGAGACCAGCGGCGTGTTGGCCGACATCTGCTTCATGCCGTTGTGCCAGAAGGCGAGGCCGAGAAGTCCCTTGCGCTCCATCGATCGCAGAAGTTTCTGGCCGTCGGCGGAGGTCTGGTAACGGTCGACGGCGTTGATGTCCTCGAACACGAACGGCAGATCGAACAGACGGAACTTCTTGGTGAAGGTTTCGAACTTCGACAGCGACGGCGCGGCCATCTGGACATCGCCCTGCAGCATCGCTTCGAGAACCTTGTTGTCGTCATACAGGCTCGAGTTCGGGAACACTTCCATGCAGGCCTTGCCGTTCATCTCCTCGTTCACGCGCTTCTCGAGCAGCGAGGCGGCGATCCCCTTGGGGTGCTTGTCGGTGTTGGTCACATGGCTGAACTTGATGACGAGTTCGCCGGGGTCACACTTGGCATGCGCCGGTGCGCTTCCGAAGGATATGCTGGCGGCTACCGTGGCTGCCGCAGCGATCATCAACGTCTTCATGGGTCTCTCCCTTTTGGATGGTATTGGTTTCCGGGCGTTGGCCGCCCGAACGATTCTTGGTCCCATCTTCATCGCAACGGTCGTGCCACGCACTGGTGCTTTGGGATGAGACGGTTAAAAAACCACAACCCTTTGAATTTGCGAGAAAAAATATTATGCACCCAGCCGACGACGGTTGGACGAAACGCAGCGAATGCAGATCGATGTCACCGTGGCGACCCGCCCGGACATGTCTATGGGTGGATAACCACCCAATCGCGCAATCAAACGGTCGCGTCTTCGCGCTCGCTCAGGCCGTGTTTTCGGATCTTCTCGTAGAGCGTCTTACGGGAGATGCCCAACGCTTCATACGTCGGCTTCAGACGGCCGTTATGTTCGGCCAATGTCCGCTGGATCAGCAGACGCTCGAAGGCCGAGATCTGGTCGTTCAGCGTGGAAGTACTGCCGTCTGCATCGGGCCCGGCGGTCGGTGTGCTCGAGGGGGCTTCGATGCCGAAACCGAGGGCGCATCGCATCGCCACATTCTGCAGCTCGCGAATGTTGCCCCGCCACTCGTCGGACATCAGGGCGGCGATATCCGCTGGCGACGGTGTGACCGGTTCCCGCTTGAACCGCAGCGCGAACTGATCGAGGAGGTGGGTGAACAGCAGGGGCAGATCGTCGCGGCGCTCGCGCAGGGGTGGAATTTCGAGCGCCAGGACATTCAGCCGGAAATACAAATCGGACCGGAAGTTGCCCGCGTCCGCCGCCGCCGCCAGATCTATCTTGGTCGCCGCGACGACACGCACGTCAATGGCGGATTCCTGATTTGCCCCGAGCGGGGTGATCGTCCGTTCCTGCAAGACCCGCAACAACTGGGTTTGCAGGTCGATCGGCATGCTCTCGATCTCGTCGAGAAACAGAGTGCCGCCGTCGGCATATTCGAACTTTCCCACGCGCGCCTTATCCGCACCGGTGAAGGCGCCGGCAACGTGGCCGAACAATTCGCTCTCGATCATCGTTTCGGGCAATGCGCCGCAGTTTATGGCAACGAAGCGGGCGTGGGCCCGGGTCGAGCGTTGATGTAGCGCGCGGGCAATCAACTCCTTGCCGGTGCCAGTTTCGCCGGTTACGAGCACATCCGCGTCGGTGGCGGCGTAGCTCTCGGTCAGTTCTCGCAGTCGGACCATCGAAGGCGTTCGGCCGACGATCAGCCGTTCAAGGTCGTCGCCGCTCGCCAGCTCGTTTCGCAGCGCCCGGTTTTCGATCACCAGCCGCCGCATCTCCAACGCCCGCCGCACGACCTCGACAAGCCGTTCGGAGGCGAAAGGTTTTTGAATGAAATCATAGGCGCCGTCCTGGATTGCCTTCACCGCCATGGCGATGTCTCCGTGCCCGGTGATCAGGATGACGGGCATTTGCGGATCGCGCTCGAGCGTGGCTTCGAGCAGTTGCAGGCCGCCCATTCCTGCCATTTTCACGTCGGAGACGACAACACAGGCACGGTCACGGTCGATGTGATCGAGGGCCTCCTCGGCCGAGGCGAAGGCGGCGACGGACAGCCCAGCGAGTTCGATTGCCTGGGAACAGGCCGTGCGCAGATGCACCTCGTCGTCGATGAGGATGACGTCATGGTTCATTCGGCGGCCTCGTCAGAGATTGCAGCGAGCGGAAGGGTAAGCGTGAACACTGCGCCGCCCGTGCTGGCGTTGGACACCGTGATCGTGCCGCCGAACTGGCGCACGATCCCGTAGGTGATGGACAGGCCAAGCCCCATGCCCTCGCCGACAGTCTTCGTCGAGTAAAACGGGTCGAAGACATTCTCGAGGACTTCGGAGGGAACCCCGGGGCCGCTATCCTCGACACTGACCTGCACCCCGCCTGTGTCTGTGACGACCCGCACGTTTATGTGTTTCCGCGGGCTGTCCGCCATCGCGTCGATGGCGTTGGTGAACAGATTTATGAAGACCTGCTGGAAACGCACCTCGCCCCCCATGACTGGCGGCAGGTGGTCGGGGAGGTCGATGCTTACCGTGACCGCGTCCTTCGTCAGCCGGCCTTCCAGCAGAGACAACGCCTCGTTGATCGTGTCCGGCAAGGGTACGGGCCGCGCGGGGACCTGTTCGTTGCGCGCATAGGTTCGCAGGTTCTTGATGATCCTGGCCATGCGCTCGGTCAGTTCGCCGATCCCCAGAAGATTCGAGCGGGCGGGGGCGAGTTCGGTCCGGTCAAGGAATGTTGCGGCATTGTCGGCATAGGAGCGGATGGCGGCGAGCGGCTGGTTCAGCTCGTGACTCAACCCCGCGGCCATCTGCCCGAGTGCGGCCAGTTTTGACGCCTGGACGAGCTCGACCTGGGCGGTTTTCAGTTCACGTTCCGCGCGATGTCGCTCGTCAATTTCATCACAAAGTTTGACGTTCGTTTCCGTCAAAATCTGGGTTCGTTCGAGGACGCGGGTTTCCAGTTCGTGCCGCGCGGTGTCCTGGATTGCCATACGTTCGATCATCCGCCGCCGACGCTGGTATATGTTCGCGGCGACCAGCATGAAGATCACCAGGATCGACGCGGAGACCAGGGCTGAAATCGCCACCTGGCGCCGAACACCGTTCGCGTTCGATAGAATCAGGACCCGCCAGCCCGAATCGGGCATCTCGCGCTCGTAGACCAGAAAGTCCACACCCGTCGTGGTGTCGCCGCCGCGCGTTGACGATGAAATGACTGCAGGCTCGATGCGCGCAAAGCCATCCTGGAGGCCGTCGACGAATGGCAGGGGCGCGAAGGTCTGCTGCTGGTACCGGTCCGCAAGCCGTGTGCGGGTGTCTTCAGAAAGAGGTGAAAGGCTGCGCGATCGCCACTCCGGCCGGCTGGAAAGAAATACGATCCCGTTTTCGTCGACCACAAGGATTTCGCTGTTTGCGGAGAACCACAGGGGTTCGAGGTTGTCCAATTCCAACTGGATCACGATGACCCCGGCGATGGTTTTGCCGGTGCGCACCGGATGGGCGAAGAAATAGCTTCGTTCGCGCGATCGTGCGCCGACCGAGAAATATCGCCCGAGCCGGCCCTGGAGGGCGTCGCGGAAGTACGGCTCTTCGGCAAAAGCATGGGTTGCCGCCATCGGGTCGGCACCACTCGTTGCCACCGCATGGCCGTTCCGGTCCACCAGGTGGATGGCCTTGGCGCCCGAGATGTTGGCGATTTGATCCAGTTCATCGGCCAGTAAGCGGACCGCGGCCGGGTCACTCGGCGTGGCGAGGGCGGGGGCCAGGCTCTCCAGCGAAGACAGAACCTTCGGCATATAGATGAACTTGGACAGCTCCCCGCGGAGGTTTTCGATGACAAGGTTGAGGGTGCTGACGCTGCGCTCGCGCACAGCGTTCTGCGCCTGGTCGCGGGCCCATACAGCCGATCCAACGACAATGGCTGCGCCGAATACGACGCACAGCAAAGACACGGCGATCAGTAGCCGGTTGCGTCGAAACCAGTCGAAGTCAGGCTGATACACCCGCAGCGTCATGCGCTGTTTCCTCGCCCCTACGTCGCCGGTCGGCACCGATTATTTGTTGATTTCGGCGTTTCCGGCGTACTGCCAGACAGCCTTTATAGCGTTTTGGGCATCTCGATGCCGAGTTTGTCGGCCTCAGTCTTTAGGCGGTCCCAGGTGCCGGGCGGCAGCGGAATGCCATTCTTGGCACGCGTGGCCTGAACGGCATCGCCCCGTTCGCCCGGCGCGTAGATTTCGTCCACCCCGTCGGCTTTGGGCAGTGCCTTGAGGCCCTTGGCCAGCTGGTCGATCTCGTCGCGGTAGCTGTCGAGGTCGGTGAAGGCGGAGATATCGATCGCCGCGGCGAGCCCATTCTGGCGATAGCCGGTCGGGTTGGCGCCGGGTCGGATATTTGGCTCGACCAGCGGGTTGCTCGCGAACAGGCTGACCATGCATTCGATCATCATCGACAGGCCCGATCCCTTGGCGCCGCCCAGCGGCATCAGGGTCTTCACGGCATTCGCATCGTTGGTGTTGTGGCCGTCGGCATCCAGCCCCCAGCCATCGGGGATCGGGTCGTCGCTGTCCTGGGCGGACAGGATCTTGCCCATGGAGACGGTGGCGGTGGACATGTCGAGCAGCAGGGGCGGGTGTTCGCCGCCGGGCACCGCGATGGCCAGCGGGTTGGTCGACGCGCCGGCCGCCTTCGATCCGTAATAGGCCATCATCGGGCGCGAGGCCGTCATCACGATGCCCGCGAACCCGGCCCGCGCGGCCTGCAGGGCGTAGTAGCCGATCGCACCACCATGGGTGATGTTGCGCACGATGCACCAGCCGACATGGCATTCCCGGGCGCGCCCGATGGCTTCGTCCATCGCCATGGACATGGCGACGGGGCCGGGGGCCCAGTCGGAATCCAGTATCGCGATCGCGCCCGCGCGTTTCTCGACCTTGATGTCGGGCTGGGCGTGGATGTTGCCGTTCTTCATATAGGCGATGTAGCGGGGCACCCGCAGCACGCCATGGGAATCCATCCCGCGCATGTTTGCCCAGATCAGGATATCGGCCCAGGTCTCGGCGTGATCCTCCGCCACGTCGGAGGCGCGGAAGATCTCCTTGGTGAAGGATTTCAGGGCCTCGGCGGAGACAATATGGTCGTCGGTGCTCATGAATCCTCTTGCGATAAATAGGCGCTGTCGCCCGTGGTTGCGTCATCCCGGCGGGGCCACTGGTCGGCCGCCATGTCGCGGTGAAAGGCGTCGACCGCGGCGTTGAAGGCCGCCGGGTTCTCGAGGTTGATCAGGTGCCCGCTCTTGGGAAACACCATGAGGCCGGCCGACGGCATGGCGCGTTTGAGAAAAATATTGGTGTCGATGCAGGGCTCGTCCTCGTCGCCGATCATCAGCAGGACCGGCGTCGCGACGGCGCCGAGCGCGGCCTCGAAATCATACAGCGACGGCCGGCCGGCCTGGACGCGGCGCAGGGTGTAGGCCGACCCCATGGGTGAATGCTCGGCGAACTGATCCGAAAACTCCTGCCAGCCGTCCGGGTTTTTCAGCTTGAGCTGGAGGCGGGTCGCGCTGGTCGCGAAGCCCGGCAGGTCCAGTGAGTCCTGCGCCAGGATATGGTCCGCCAGCGCGCGGGTCTCGGACAGGAACGCGGGGCGGTTTGCCGGGAACGAGCCGGAGCCGCCGCTCGCGACCACCGCGCTCGCGACGCGTTCGGGATGGGCGAGCACGAAGCGCAGGCAGGTATAGGCACCCATGCTGAGGCCGATCAGGTGTGCCCGGTCGAGCTCCAGCGCATCGAGCACACCCAGCAGGTCGGCCGTGGCGATGTCCTGACCGTAGGCATCCTCGTCGTCCGGCACGTCCGATGGCGGATAGCCGCGTGCGCTGTAGGTGATGCAGCGGAACCGGTCCTTGAAATGATCGACCTGGCCGCGCCACGACCGGTGGTCGCCGCCGAACTCGTGCACGAAGACGAGTGCCGGGGCGTCAGTGCGACCTTCGCCCTCGTCCTCGACCCACAGGCGCACACCGTTGATGTCGAGATGCGCCATCGGATTAGAGCTCCGCGCGGACCAATGCCGCGCCGGCGCCGAGCGCCTTGAGTTTGCCCTGGGAGACCTCGCGGGGCAGGGGGACCATGCCGCAATTGGTGCAGGGGAAGATGCGCTCCGGCGACGTAAACTCCATCGCGTGGCGGATCACGGCGGCAACCTCTTCGGGCGCTTCTGCGGTCAGGGTGGTGACATCGATCGCGCCGACGAGCACGTCCTTCTTGCCGTCGAGCAGCTTGATGACTTCCATCGGCACCCGCGAGCCCGCGAATTCGAGCGAGACCTGGTCGATATTGCTGCCGGCCAGAGCGGGGAGGATCGCCTCATACTGGTCCCAGACGTCGCCCAGGGTCGCCTTCCACTGCAGGTTTGCCTCGATCCCGTAGCCGTAGCAGATGTGCACGGCGGTGGTGCAGTCGAGCCCTTCGACGGCGCGGTTGAGCGCCTCGACGCCCCAGGTCGGCACCGCGTCGAGATAGACGTTGAAGGCCGGCTCATCGAACTGCAGGGCATTGACCCCGGCGGCGACCAGTTCCTTGGCTTCCTCGTTGAGGATCTCGGCGAACGCCATCGCCATCTTCGGTCGGTCGCCGTAATGCTCGTCGGCCAGCGTGTCGACGATGGTCATGGGCCCGGGCATGGTGAATTTCAGCGCGCGGTCCGTATGCGCGCGGGCAAACTTCACCTCGTCGCCATGGATCGAACCACGGCGTTTCAGTTCAGAAATGACGGTCGGGCAGTCGGCGTCGTAGCGGTCGTCGCGGATGCCGATCCGGGTCTTCTTGTCGAAATCGATGCCCTCGATCTTCTCGAGGATGCCGTGGACGAAATGCTGCCGCGACTGCTCGCCGTCGGTGACGATGTCGATCCCGGCCTCTTCCTGGTCGCGGATCGCCAGGCGGACGGCGTCATGCTTGGCTTCCTGGAGCTGTGCCGGGTCTTCTGCCGCCCAAAGTGCCCAGAGTGTTTCCGGCTGCGCCAGCCAGGACGGCTTGGGCAGGCTCCCGGTGATGGTGGTCTTGAGCATGGCGTCGGTCCTCGTCGGAAAAGTTTGAACCCGCCGATCGTCGCGGCGGTTTTGATTGCGTCTTTACGGTATCATCACAGGGCGGCACGCCCATCGCAAGAATGGCCGCATGCTGAGGCACGCCAGAAAAAATGATCATCAAGGGGGAATTCAATGTCCGACAATGAAACGCCGAAGGGCTGGCCCGAGGGCAAGGCGCTCGCCGTCTCCGTAAACGTCATGTGCGAGGCGTGGACCGATGACGCATCGCCCGGCATCGGACCCATGGGGAACCCCCTTAAGGCCGGCTACCTGGACACCCAGTCGCGCTCCTGGGGTGAGTACGGGATGACCCATGGCGCGCCGCGGCTGCTCGATATCGTCGGTGAGCTGGGCGTGCCCTGCGGCACCTATGCCAGCGGCATCATCGCCGAGAAATGGCCCGAGCTGCTGCGCCGGATCGATGGCGACGGGCATTTCATCGGCGCTCATGCCTGGATGCAGAACAGCTTGCCGGTCTACCAGGAACGCGCCCAGGAAGAGGCCGAACTGAAAAAGGGCGCGGCCCTGTTCGCGGACGTCATCGGCAAGGCGCCCAAGGGGTTCTCCAGCCCGCGCGGCACGCCGAGCCCCAACACCGCCGAGCTGCTCGTCGAGAACGGCTTCACTTGGCATATCGACTATTTCAACACCGATCTGCCGTATCTCATCGATACCAAGGCGGGGCCGCTGGCCGCGATTCCGTTCACCATGGAGATCAACGACCTGCCACTCTACATGCGCTACGGCAACCCGCCCCAGGCCTATTCCGATGTGCTCAAGCGCATCGTCGACAAGTACGACACGATTGGACGCCCGCCGGCCGTAATCGACATCACGGCCCACGCCCATGTGTTCGGCCGGCCCTATGGTGCGATCGAGTTCAGGGCCGCCATCGAGGCGGTGATGAATGTGGACTGGGTCTGGATGACCACCCATGAGGAGCTCGCGGACACCGTTCATGCGGGATAGGTGCTTGCTTCGGTTCGCCTGTGTCGGTGCACTGTTCGTGCTGGGCGTGTTGTCCGGCGGGACGGCGCACGCCGCGCCTGAGTTCTATGTCGAGGAATCCGCGGTTCAGTGTTTCGACGTGATCGGTGCGGCACCCGAGTTGCGCGAGATGGCGCGGCGTACGGCGAAGACCGATCCCGGCAAGATGAGCGCGTTCGTGGTTCGGGTCGGCGATACTGTCGTGGCCGACATCAGGGCGGCCTTCGATGATATTTCGGCGAGCACTCATGACGGCTTCGATCAGACCCGCGGCGGCGCGATCGCGTTTGCGTCGACGGCCCCCGGAGTAGACGTGGAGGCCGGTGCCACGACCAAGATATTGCCGCGCGACGGATACCTGATGTTCACCATGGCCGACGGGGTGGTGGATCATATTCGCAGCCAGCGGCCGCGTTGCGGCGCACGCCAGAGCTTCGACAAGGCGCCGTTCGTCACCATGCACCGGAATATTCGCGGCACGCTGCGCGGGATGCTCGATCAGGAGCGGCGCTAGATACGCCGCTAGATACAGCGCCCGCCGTCGACCTCCAGGCATACACCGGTGATCAGCGCGGCCTCGTCCGACGCCAGGAACAGCACGGCATTCGCCACGTCTTCCGGCGTGGACAGACGGCCCAGCGGCACCGTCTGGCGAAACGCCTCGCGATTTTCCGGCGTGTCCTCACCCAGGAAGGTCGCCAGCAGCGGGGTGTCGCCGGCCACCGGGTTCACCGCGTTGACCCG
>ENA-OREN01003430-OREN01003430.1-marine-metagenome-genome-assembly--contig:-NODE-3430-length-14778-cov-9.268009_pt1 | contig 14778 bp, 12 predicted proteins | sample MGYA00248624_ERZ508555 | MGnify/ENA primary metagenome ERZ508555 (study PRJEB26222, sample SAMN06267773) | marine metagenome | isolation source: Saanich Inlet, British Columbia, Canada | place...
TTTGGAAAAAATATTTGATCTCCGGCATTCGGAAATTCATTGATTAACCTTTTGGGGACTTTTGTTCACCATAATGGTGAGGAATTTAAGGCATTTATACTCTCTTAACTACCAAGAAAGCGTATCCAAACTTATAATAACCGTATTCAGTCTTTTCTGGTGTGTGTTTTGGCCCAAAACCAATCTATCCCCACCATCCACATTTTAGAATTATTATATAACTCTCCCTGGTCTCCAATGAGGGATAATGTTGTGGCAATATTTTTCTGAGGAAGAAGTTTGTATGTGGTGAGATCTACTCGATATGATAATTGCGTTAACCCACTGTCAAATTGATAGTCAATTCCTCTTCTGTTTGAACGGTCATTATCATGGTAATTACCATAGTTCTTTGAGTACGTTACCCACATTTTATATTCAACGTTTTTTGATATAAACCCTTTAACCCCAGTGTGAAGAGCCATTATTCTATTGTTTACGATATGAGGCCAATTACGAATCTCATTTTGCCCTAATGTAAACATTGGATTTCCAATGACATTGCCTTTATACACCCAGCCGCCTCTATATAAATAATTATTATAATAATCGTCCCATCCATAGGTGGAATCTGATACTTCTTCTGAGCCACTTTGATGCATGGTATAAAGTAGCTCAACTAAAAAATCAGTCATCTTCGCCTTTTTGTTTTGAGATTGAATCGACAATCCCCAAAGGCCATCGGGGTAATTTAATAACCAACGGGCACCGCTTTGGTCTTCAAATGGATGTTGTAGGTAGACATGGTAATTATAATTGGCCTTTTTTATCCTGACGCCCAAATCCCACATACCCAGGTGGTTGCCTAAGGCATTGGTTTGTTCTTTGGATGTTGATGCGCCAGAGCCACCCAAAAGGAAAAATACACGAAAGAAATCTTCAGATGAAGTGGGTTGGGAACCAAATGTTTCGGTTGCCCCGCCCCATACTGCTTCGTGAACTAAGCCAAGGTGTCCTGAATAATTTTCTTGTTCATAGGAAAAATAGAGCCACTTTTCATGAAGTAGGGGTGCTTTTGTATATATACCTTTATCCAGCCAACCATGGGAAAGGCCACCTTTTATTTTGATTGGATTACTGTGAATCTTTAATAAATGAACCTCGGAGAGTGAAAGAGACACTCTAGGTATGGGAATAGCATTTGACCCCACAACCATAGTGCCCAAAGATAGGGGTGAATTATTTTCACCCAACTTATGTTTTTTTCGCCCCCCCAAAAAGATTAATCCTTTATGCGAAATACTCATATATAATTCAGAATTAACACCATGGTTTATTGCCCCCAAACTCGCCCCTTCTATGCCTATTTTGAATTGGGTAGATTGGTTTACCTTATTAAGAAAAGAGATATTCAACAGGTTAAATGCATTTTGCCTATTAGATGGCGAAGTCCCCCACCTATTCATTTTGGCCCAAAAAGGTGTTTGATCTAATCCATTATTTGAAAGTTCGCTGGTTGTGTGAAGTTGGAATACATACTGGGAAAAACTCCCTGTGATCAGGATAGCCTGATAAATAAAAACCCGCAAGATTTTGTTAATCATTGCGGGAAATTAGGGATAAAAAGGTTAATCCTATCGGCGGGAATTTTTAGTTCAACACAACTCTGCCAGAAGAAGATAATTTTAATGTTTCTTCCTGAACCGATGGTTCATATTCTGGTACAAATTCCTTTAGTTTGTTTTTTATGATATTGGAATCATATGATTTTGCTGATTGGGTTATTTCTTCAATTTTTGCCAATACATGATTCCAACTGTGATCTACACCATTTTTTAATACCATTATTTTATCATGGGATGTATCCACAATATTTTCACCAGAAATGACTAATTCCTCAAACATTTTTTCTCCTGGGCGCAGTCCAATGTATTTTATTTGAATATCTAATTCGGGTTCTAATCCTGAGAGTTTGATGAGTTCAAATGCAATATCTTTAACCAAAACCGGTTCACCCATATCTAATACAAATATTTCTCCCCCTTCTCCGATGGAGCCGGCTTGAAGAATCAACTGGGCCGCTTCGGGAATTGACATAAAATACCGCTTCATTCCGGGGTCTGTGATTGTGATGGGTCCCCCCTTATTGATTTGTTCCTGAAATGTTGGAATTACACTTCCAGAGCTTCCAATTACATTTCCAAATCGAACCGCCATATATTTCACATTCGAATTTTTACTTTTACTTTGGATGAGAATCTCCACTACCCGTTTCGTGGCACCCATAATATTTGTTGGATTTACTGCTTTATCTGTGGAAACCAATACAAATCGTTCAACATTATTTTGTTCACAAGCTTCAATCACATTTGAGGTTCCATGTATATTCGTAATTACAGCTTCCCATGGGTTGTTTTCCTGCATGGGCACATGTTTATATGCTGCTGCGTGTAGCACAACATGGGGTTGAAAAGAATTAAATACGGAATTAACCATATTCTTGTCACGAATATCCCCTAATATGGGATGGATACCAACATTATTGCTGAGCTCTTGGCAGATATTATCAATGTTAAAAAGATTATGTTCACTTTGGTCAAATAGCACCAAAAGATCTGGATTATAGCCTAAACACTGCTTTACTAATTCAGAGCCAATTGAGCCACCAGCTCCGGTGACCAACACCCGTTTCCCATAAATATAATTTGAAATACGGGATCGATCTAAATGCACTTCCTGCCTACCCAAAAGATCGGCCATTGATACGTCTCGGATTGTTTTGATTGAAACTTGTTTATCAATTAATTCGTACACTGTGGGTATGGTGCGGTAGGGTTTCCCCACTACTTTACATTGATTTACGATAGACCGCATCTCGGTGCTTGTTGCAGTGGGTGCACAAATAAGAATTTCATCATAGGGGGCTTGAATTGTATGCAGGTCAGCAATTTTCCCTAAAACGGGGACACCATGAATTGTAGAATTAACTTTATTGGGCTCATCATCTAATAAGCCAATAATTTGGAAATGGCTAGATGGATTTTCTTTTATTTCGCGAATAATTTTTTCGCCACTGCTTCCTGCACCCAATAGGAGTAACTTAGTTTTTATTCTCAAGGGATACTTACTTCTTATTTTATTACGATGTAAAATTTTTGTCCCAAAAACACGGACACTTGCCCTTGTGGAAGCAATACCCACTGTCGTCAAGAGGAAATCAATAAGAAGGACACTCCTAGGCGCTACATTTGGATCTAGAACCAATACAATTACAGCAATAGCAAATAGAGAAGCTACAAAAGAGGATTTTATTACATTAATTAGATCGGCTATACTTGTAAATCTCCACATTCCTTTATACAAATTAAAAAACAGGAACGTGGAAATCTTTGAAAATAACAAAATGATTAATACATATTTTATTTCTGCAAAATATTGTGTTGGAATTGTAAAGTCAAACCGAAGGGCATAACTCAGGAACAAACTTAAACAAATAACTAAAACATCAATGGAAATAAAAAGCCAAATATTTTTTTTTAATATTCTGGTCATACTTTCCCTCGTTTAAAAATCTGATTGATTACTAAAATGAAATTAGGCCTAAATTGGTTAATTTATCAAAGATAATTCTTATAACCCCAATTATCGGCTGTGTCCAAAGATTGTAACCCAAAAGGTCCCTAACAAAATTTTTAAATCGAGCCTAAAACTTAAATTCTCGATATAAAAAAAATCATATTTCAACTTTTGATGGACGTCTTCATATTTTTCATCATAAGGTTGTTTAATTTGGGCCCATCCCGATACACCTGGCCTGATTTTTAATCGTCTTTTGTAAAAGGGATACTTTTTTTCCAGCCTCTCTATGAAATAAGGCCTTTCAGGCCTTGGACCAATTGATGCCATATCCCCAAAAATAATATTTATTAATTGGGGTGTTTCATCCAGATGAAATCTTCGTAAAAATTTTCCGAATGGCGTAATACGGCTATCATCTTTTCCTGCCCAAACAGGACCAGTGTCGTTTTCCGCATTTAAAATCATTGTGCGGAATTTGTTAATTAAAAACTTTTTTCCATCCATACCAATTCGTTCCTGATTATAGAGTATGGGCCCTTTTGAATCTATTTTAATACCCAGGGCGATGAGAATCCAAAATGGAAAAATACTTATTAAAGAGATTGTTCCAATGAAAATGTCAATTATTCGTTTTAAATGTTTTGAATATAATGTATCCAAATTCAAATTCACATCAATCAAGGGCACTCCAACAAGTTGGTTGGTACGGGCCAATCCGGTAACCACCTCATACATGTCCGGTAGTATTTTCATTGAAACTGGATGCCCATTGACATTCATGATGGTATCCATTATTCGCTCGGGGGATGGCTTGTCGAGGGCAATAATGACATCATCAATTTGATTTTTAGTTATAATTTGATTTATTGTCTGTTCACTGCCAAGAATATCAAAGTTCTGCTCACTGTTTTTAGATATATCTGGATCATCATTTGCTTGGACAAATCCAGCAATGGCCAAGCCATGATGATAGCTTGTCTGTAATTTATCATACACATCTATTCCACGCCGGTTTACACCTAAAATCACAGCTTTTTTCAGCCCAATATTCTGTTTTAACAATAATTTCTGAATGGTATGAATCAATATTCTACCGAGGATAAGAAATCCTGAAAGTATAAACCCATACACTAATATTTGTTTTAATTCGAATGGAAGTAGATAAAGATTCATCACCTGACCGGTAATTATAAATATCAGTGTAAAATAAACTGTAGGAACTATACTTAATATTTCTTCAAACCTCGACAGGGTCGCACGGGTGTCATATAAATTGGAGAGGGCAAATAATGATATCCATAATATTTCAGAAAATATAAACCAAGTTAATAAACCGCCTTCTCCATTCAATATATTAGTCTTAAATCCTATAGAAAATGCAAAAAAACCTGCAATTAAATCGGCACTTAAAAGAAAACCTAAAAGACTCCGATTGTATGTTTTTCCATTACCCATTGTTTAATCTCATATAATTTCTGTCGAATATCGTCTATAAAGTTGACTTTTTGTTAATTGCATTTTGCATTTTTTTCATAACATGAGATATTAACACTTCTTTTCTGACATTTTCTTTGACGTACATCACACCATTTCGCCCCTGTTCGATTATTTTACCCCTGTTATTGTAGTAATACAGTATTGAATCCGCTATAGAATTTGCATCTTCAGGTGATGAAATTAAACCGCTTTTTGCTTTTTTTATAATTTCGGTCACCTCACCTGAAATACTCACAATGACCGGTCGGCCACAAGCCATGTATTCAAACATTTTTGAGGGAATAGCATTTTTGAAAAGCGGATTGTTTTTGAGTGGAACTAGGCAGACAGAAGCCTTTTTAATCAATTTAATTAATTCTTCCTTTTTTTGTACTGGTAGAAACACCACATTTTTTAATCCCAGTTTATCAGCTTTTGTTTTTAATGCCTTTTGTTTCACGCCACTGCCAACAAATTTGAAGTCAATAGGATATTTCTGCAGTATGTCTGCTGCTTCAATCACCGATTCTAAACCTTGAGCTAATCCCATATTACCACTATATAGAACGGCAAACCTTTTTCCCGGTATTCTGTCATATTTTTTCGCTAAATCAAAAAACGTATTACTGATGCCATTAATAAGGTTAATCATTGGTTTATTTAATTGTTCTGGATAATGGTTTGTAAAATGTTTTTGGAATCCAGGAACCGTGAGAATATACCCGTTTGTTGATTTGTAGATAAATGATTCAAGTTTTTTACCCATGTTAAACACCCATTTTGACCTTACCTCTCCCAGTGCCATAACAGATTCAGGCCAAAGATCTCGAATGTCCAAGAAAAAGTGTATTGATTTTATTTTTGAAATAATAGCACCAATAACGCCGACAAATAATGGTGGTGAGGACACAATCAACACATGATAGTTTTTTAATCTAAATGCCGTTAAAAGGCCGCTAAACATAAATACGAGGTAATGGCCCAGTTTTTTGATGGCAGAATCCCGGTTATTTGCCCATGCAAATGATCGAATTATGGTTAAGTTTGGAGACACCTTCTCTTGTTTCACCCATTGCCGTTTATATCCTGGGAAATAGGATCCGAGTGGATAATTGGGCATTTCGCAAAGAACGGTGACGCGATGACCCTTTTGGGTTAAAATTTTAACATAATCTCCCCAACGTGTGGCGGCAGCACCAATTTCGGGTGGAAAGTATTGTGTTATTAATAACACATGCATAAATATTATTTATATTGTTAGGGGTTTTGAAGTGGCAGAACGACAAAAGAGTAATCCGTTCTGGGGTGATTGGTTAAATTGGTTTGTTTAGACCCATTTAAGTTCATCATATATATCTCCCAATTCCTATCTCGGGTAGATTGGAAAACAATTTTTCTATTATCCGGGTAATACCTTGGATTCCAATCATCACCGGAATTGTTTGATAGGTTAGTAAGATTATTCCCTTCATTGTTCATGATATATATTTCTTTATTCCCATCCCTTTCAGACGTGAAAACAATTGAGAGACCATCGGGTGAAAAAGCCGGTTCATAATCGTGAGAAAGGTGTGTCGTTAACTGTGTTTGTTCTGTTCCATCTGTATTCATTACATATATATTTCGATTTCCATCTCTTTCTGACGTGAAAACTATTGTCTGTCCATCAGGAGATATGGCATTCCCATGGGAAATAATATCGTGAGCGGTGGTATTCCGTGTTAGGTTTATAATATTTCCGTCCAATAAATTGGAAAAGTAAATTTCCATTTTCCCCTTTTGCCAGGCTTGATAAATGATGAATGAACCATCGGGGGAAAATTGAGGGTATTTATCATACCCAGGTGAATTGGTAATATTTGTTTTATTTGAACCATCCGCATTCATCACAAATACGTCATAGTTGTCGTTCTCAGGAAAATAGGTTGTGTAAACAATTTTTTCACTCGTGGGTGAAAACTTTGGAGTCCAGTCATGTTGAGGTGAATGGGTAATATTGGTCAAAGATCTCCCCTCCCATTGAGTGTATCCATCCATCCATACCAAATCGACTGTATATATTTCCCGATTCCCATCTCGATCGGAAACAAAGGCCAATTTGGAGCCGTCTGGAGATACGGCGGGATTAAAATCCAGCCATTTATTTTTGGTAAGGTGGGTCATGTGACCCCCATAAACATCTGCAATGAAAATATCATAATTCCACCATCTTCTCGAAGTAAATATGATGTGGGGATCAATATAGGGATCTTCAGTTACACCTGTATTACTGCAACTTTCTAAAAAAGTTGAAAAAAAGACCAAACCCAATACCCCTACCCTTTGTATCCATTGATGTTTCATGAATCACTTACTACTGAATCATAGATATGGATCATTTTTTGCACATTGGATTTCCAGTTAAACTTCTGAGTCACGCGGCTCCTTGCATTGTTGCCCAATTGGGTTCGAAGGTGATCATCATTATAGAGTTTCTTGATGGTATCTGCTAATACTTGGGGTTGGCTTGGTGGAATGATCCAACCTGTATGATTATGCTGATTAACCTCGGGTAACCCCCCCACATCTGATGTAATTGCCGGAACGCCACATGCGGCGGCTTCAAGAACAGATACACCAAAACTCTCTCTTGTGGACACTGAAATAAAAATGGATAGTTGCTGATAATATTCAACGATGCTTTCGTGAGGAATAAATCCAGAAAATGTGACGTTTTTATAGATATTTAATGCTTTTGCCTTTTGTTTCATTTTTTCTAATTGGGATCCTTCCCCTACGATAAGAAACTGCAAGTTACTTAATTTGTAATCAGAAATCACTATTTTAACTGCATCCAGAAAACAATCAATATTATTGTGTTTTTCTATACTTTTAATGGTGCCGACTGTAAATGGTTGATCTTTTTCTTTTGTAGGAATAAAAACATCCGGGTCAATCCCAAAGGGGACAACTTTTAAATTAGACCGATCAAAATGCTGACTGACTTCATTTGCCATGGCCTGGCTCGTCGAACAAACCGTGCGGGCGCTATTCAACACTTTATTTAGGAGCCATTTGTTTCTGAAACTCTTTACAGGGAAATCATATATATCGCTCCCCCATACAGACAGGATCCAGGGTTTAAATTTTGATAAATACCCCAAGACACCATAGCTGGATGCATAATGGGCATGTAAAATATCTGGCTGAAAGGTGGCAATGGTTTTTTTAAGCAACCGAAAAGATTTTATATAATTGAGTTTACTTAGGTTTGGCCGTCGTAAATATTTGATTTTATCTTGCAAGTTGGCATCCACAACCGTTATTCCACAATCCAGATATTGTTGTGACACCTCTTGCTTTGGTTTAAATAAACTAAATAGAAGTATATTAATTCCATGTTTTTGAAGAGAAAATGCCCATTTCATTGTATGAGAAGAATTCGCATCCGATAATAATAATATTTTCATTGAACTTAGCTATAGGCCTTCATGTCACAAAATGATTGATATTTCCATAATTATTGTCAACTATAATGTAAAAGAATATATTATTGATTGTATCCAATCTATCAAAAGGTGGACACCGGAAAAGACCTCGTATGAAATTATTGTTATCGATAATAAATCCGAAGATGATAGTGTGGGGACGTTAACATCAAAATTTCCTGAAATAACCATTATAAAAAATAAGCAAAATATTGGTTTCTCAAGAGCCATTAATCAAGGTGCAGAATTGGCACAAGGGACCCATTTATTTATTTTAAATCCGGATACATTACTCATTGAAGATAGTTTAACAAAACTTGTTTCTTTTTTAAATGAACATAATCGTATCGGTATCGTTGGGCCAACATTGGTAAACCAGAACGAAAAAGTACAACAATCATTCTGGAAATTCCCCACACTGTTGACAGCTGTGTTAGAAATATATCATTTGGATTATCTCAACAAATATAAAAACTATATCTATCGGAATAAATCGGAATACATTTATGCTGATTCTGTCTCCGGTGGCGCATTTTTCTTAAAGAAATCCTTATTCAATGAATTAAATGGTTTTATCGATAATTTATTTTGGATGGAGGATGTGGATTTTTGTAAAAGGGCTTCATCTGTGGGATATAAGGTTGCCTATTTGTCCCATACAAAGCTGATTCATTATATTGGGAGAAGTTCTGATAAAAATTGGGTGGTAACCATTTCTAATCGGTTGCTTTCAAAAATAAAATACTTCAAACTACATCATGGATCAATTGACGTATTTCTCTTGGTTCTGTCTATTTACCTATTGGTTATTCTTAAATCTACTTTCTTTATCCTTTTGAGCCCATTCGGTTCAATTTATCGGAAAAAACTTTCCGGTTATTTGACTACATTAAAAAAGTTGATTACCGGGCAATATCAAGTGGTGTGTTGATGAAATCTTTTCCTTCTATAAGCATAAATAACTGAAATAGATAAGCCAAACATTATCCACATTGGGAAAAAATAAATGGTTGAGCTGGCGGCAATTGCAGCTGGCACAAATCCGATCATGGCCAAAAATAACGCAGAACCATAATATTGTATTTCAGGGTTTTCTCGCCATTTTGATATTTTAAATAAGTTATATGTAATGCTGATATACCAACCAATAATTAAACTAAAAAAAATAATGCCCCCCTCAACCAAGAGTTCTATCCAAAAATTATGCATACTGGTAAATCGACCTGCAACACCGCCTATTTTTTCCTGAATGGGAACCGATCCCCCTGCGCCAACACCCAATCCATTTGATTCTTTTAAAGCAGCCAACCCATTATTAACCAACTCTCTACGCCATTCTAGTGAACCACCTACATCAATATCGCCTTTTAGATATAATGATAGAGCTTCCATTGAATTGGCAATTTCATTGATCCGAGGATTTTGACTTTCACTTAATTGGGCCATGCCCCAGAATAAGCCCAAAATAACCATCCAAATAAGAGACAGGGTTGCGATTTTTTTCTTAATAAACCCTAAATAAAAACATATGATTATAATTAGCCCTAAAAATACCGCTCTGGATGCAGCCATGATAATTATAACGGTAATGGCGATTGTGCCCAACACTTTTACAATGATTTGATGGCTGCATAAAAAAAAAGGCAAAATCAATATCATTGCTATTGCAAGGTTATTGGTATTCCAATGAAACCCTGTGGGTGGTCGAAAATCTGAATAGACAAAAATATTATCAAAATCTGAAAAACTTACGGGGTCCTTACCAAAATATTGTAACCAGGAAGAATAGGGTGAAATTGGTAAACGAAAACTGGTAAATGATTCCAACAGAGCTATACAGAGTTCTACCAATAAAATACCACCTACAATTTTGAATAAAATATCTAACTTATCTTTAGATGAACTATAATAGATGATCGCCATCGATATAGAAATTCCACAAAAAATATAGAATAAATATTTGCCTCCATATCCAATATCCGGGGTCCATATTATGGAAAAGGCATACCATCCAATCATAAGCAAAAACATTAAGTCGTAATGCCCTACCCTTTCATTTAACAATAGTTTATAATTTCTATTTTTAATTTGGAATAATAATACCAAACATACTATCATTAGAATAAGGTGAAATAAATAAAAATCTCCATAACTCATGCCTATCCCGATTACCGCTGAACCAAGCATCAATTGAATGAGTGTGTCAGTATTGAGTTTAATTGACCAAAACATAAATCTACCTGGCTCTTTTTAAGAAACCCAAAATCAATATTATGGTTAATAATTCATAGATGATTAGAGATATGGGTATTGCCAGTATTCCATAAGATCTTATTAAAATAAAAATAGAGACAACTCCAATTATGGATGATATAAGTAATATTTTTGCATACTGATTATCATTTCTGCGGATCATTAACCACTGGCGGCCCAAAACATGGGAAATGGCTGTTAAGGGCAGAACCATTGCAAATATTTTTAATGTAGTTGAAGCAAATAAGAATTCCTCCCCCAATAGGAGAAATATTATTGGCTCAGTGAAAAAATAAATCATACTAAAAAATAGGAATCCTGCAGCCGTCATAATCCACAAAAATTTCTTTGTCATTTGTTTCGCTTTTTCAGGATTCCCTGAATCCGTTGATGCAAGGCGAGGATAAAAGGCCTGCCCCACGGGGCCATACAAAGTGTTAAATGCACGGTGAATTCTAGCGGCACCATAATAAAAGCCCAATTGAAGCGGACTTACTATTATACTCATGACAATTACGCTGAGATTATTATAAATCACCGGCAGTATTGTAATAAAAAAACTGTTCTTTGATTTTTGCCACATGGCTTTAATTGATGATCGTCCTGCCAAGTGAAATGGCCCAATAATATTTATCATATATTTAAATAAATATAGACAGATACAAATGCTTGAAATCATATATGCCAATAGCACTATCCACCCATCTTGATTTGAACTGACAAATAGAAAGATTAAACTAAATCCAAGAAACCGGAAAATTGTTTTTGAAAATGCGACCGTACTTAATTTTTCAATTCCCTGGAAATACCAAGTTGGGACCATTCCCTGAAAAATAGATCCCATTACTACAATGAATACATAATGAGGATTTTCATGGAAAACAGGAACCATGAGAATGACGATTGTTGATAATATTAAAATGACAGGAATTAAAAATAATTTGAATGAAAAAATCTGCCCAATTAATACTTTAATCTTTTCGGGATTATTTTTTTCTCTGGCTACTTCTCTTGTGGCCATTAATGGAAAGCCAAATTCCATAATCAATAAAATAAAAATGCCAAATGTCTGAGCCAAACCAACATATCCTAATTCTTCGGGACCCAGCACCCTGGCAATAAATGGCAGTATGAGCAAGGCCAGCAGATAATCGGCAAAATAAGCCAGGTATAAATAAAAAGAATTCGCCACCAAAGGGTGACGAATTTTAGATAATATTGTTGAAATCATTTTTAGTTGTTTACATTTTTAGTTACTGAATTTTTTCATATTAAGCAAAATACTCTACCATAGAATCCACAATAATTTTTCCTGCATTACCATTGCCGTAAAGCTTCTTGGAAAAATCACATTCGTTTGCTCTCATACCTTCAAATATACCGTTTAATTCTGAAGGAGCAGAAAGCCGATTCACGTCAATATCAATCAGTTCTGTCCATTCTGTTTCATCCCGAACAGTGATGCATTTCTTTTCAGCAAAAAAAGCTTCTTTTTGCAGTCCTCCACTGTCCGTAATTACCATTTCAGCTGAATTCAATAAAGAAAGCATGGATAAATATCCTACTGGTTCTACCCATTGGATCTTGGTTTGAATTCCAAATTTATGAAGTTGCCCTTTCGTACGAGGATGAAGTGGCAGTACAACTCTAATTTTTTCGTTAACCTTATCCAATTCTTTAAAGATAGAAATTAAGTTTTTATTATTATCCGTGTTTTCCGGACGATGTATGGTGGCAAGGATATAAGGGGAATCAGCTTCAGGCGTTTTATTTTCACCATTTTCAATTTGCTGCTTGAATTTTAGGAATGCATCATACATGACATCGCCACAATTTTCGACGCCTTTTTGAATCCCCTCTTTCCCCAGTATATTAACAGCATTCTCCGTAGGACAAAAAAGTAGACTGGAAAGATGATCGGTCAGCACACGGTTGATTTCTTCGGGCATTGCTCTATTATAGCTTCGGAGCCCCGCTTCTACATGGAATACAGGGATATGCAACTTTGCTGCTGTGAGACTGCCCGCCAGGGTCGAATTGGTATCGCCGTAAACCAATACGCCATTCGGTTTTTCATCCATCAAAATGGGTTCAATTTTTTCTATCATTTTGGCCGTCATTTGGCCATGGCTCATTTGATTAATATTTAAATTATAATCCGGTTTCGGTAACCCCATTTCATTAAAAAAAATATCTGACATATTTTGATCAAAATGCTGGCCGGTATGGATGATTACTTCTGAAAATGAATCTATTGCAGCCAATTTTTCCGAAACCATGGCTGCTTTAATGAACTGAGGCCGGGCCCCAAGGACAGTTATAATTTTCAACTATCCTCCAAAACAGATACAATTTTTCCATCAAATTGAAATTGGCCGCATTGACTCAATCCATTTTCATCAAATTCAAGACGGCTGCCTTTCTTATCTACCCATCCAACAATTTTTCCCGGATTTCCCAGGATGAGTGCAAAGTCCGGCACATCTTTTGTAATAACTGCACCGGCGCCAATCATTGCATACTGGCCAATCGTATTGCCACAAACGATTGTGGCATTGGCTCCGATTGACGCTGATTTTTTTACCAGCGTTTTATCATAAAATTCAGATCCTCTCTGGGGGAATTCACATCTGGGCAAAAGAATATTTGTAAATACCATGGATGGGCCGCAGAAGACGTAATCTTCCAGTTCAACGCCTTCGTAAACAGATACATTATTCTGGATCTTTACTGAATTACCAATTTTAACATTATTCCCCACATTCACATTTTGGCCCAGTGAGCAGTTTTGGCCGATAACTGCACCGGATTGGATGTGAGAGAAGTGCCAGATTTTTGTTCCATTACCAATGGAAATGTTTTCATCAATCACTGCTGTATCATGTACGAAAAAAGAATTTGTATTCATTGTTTATGCTCCACTTTTCACCTGCTCTTCAAGGACGGACAAATGTATTTTCCACATTAAGCGGGAGATACGGGTAGTGTTTTATTTGTTAAGGAATTTGTGGCCATTTCCAGAATTTTTACTACATCTAAACCATCTCCAAATGTCGCTTTATCGATCTTTTTCCCCTTGATTACATCAATAAAATATTTTAATTCATTCGTTAAAGGCAACGTTTGTTCGTACTCAATTTTTCTCGATGGTTTATTTTTTAATGATAATAAATTCAAGTCAGGATCGGAATCTTTCTCATAAAATAATAATGGTTTATTTTCAGCTGAATCCTCAAAGTGTAGTGATCCTTTGGATCCAATAACCACTAATCGATGCTCCTTAAAGGGGTGCAGCCAACTGACATAGATGTGCCCTTGCACTCCATCTGGATATTTTAAATAGGTAATGGTCGTATCATGGATTTTTTTTTGGATAAAAGCGCCCCCAGAGGATTGAACTTCTACTGGGAATGATTCTGTAAAAAATTGGAATAGTGAAATATCATGAGGTGCAAAACTCCAAAAGACATTCTCTTCTTTTCGCACCACGCCCAGATTCAGGCGATTGCTGTATATATACTGAAGATCACCGATAATACCATCCTCGATCATTTCTTTCATTTTTATAATGGCGGGATGAAATAATAATAAATGGCCTACAATCAGTTTTCCATATCGTTTTTTTATAAGGGATTGAATTTTCATCCCTGCCTCAATGGATAGGGTTAATGGCTTTTCCACCAAAACCGGCGTTTTGTTTTTAAGTATATCTTTGGCTAGATCTATATGAGTAACAGGGGGCGTAGCCACAACATAACCATCAAAATTTGTCTGAAAAGCATTTTCAAGTGAATCAAAACAGGCTGTCTGGGGAAATAATTCTTTAATTTTATTCCTTTGTTGCGTATCAGGGTCCACGACGCCACCCAGGGCATCGAGTTCAAAAAGGGTTTTTACATGATTTTTACCCCATCTGCCAGCGCCGATAACGCAAATTTTTATATTACCCATAAAATTAATACTTAAATACTGTTGTTAAAGAAGAAGAGACCAATCCAAATATGGCAGAAAAGACCAAAAACAA
>ENA-OREN01003431-OREN01003431.1-marine-metagenome-genome-assembly--contig:-NODE-3431-length-14777-cov-4.418095_pt1 | contig 14777 bp, 11 predicted proteins | sample MGYA00248624_ERZ508555 | MGnify/ENA primary metagenome ERZ508555 (study PRJEB26222, sample SAMN06267773) | marine metagenome | isolation source: Saanich Inlet, British Columbia, Canada | place...
AACACGGAAACTGATAACGAAAGTTGGCCACTCATCGGGAAAGCGTTGGCGAACCCGAATGGCCGAGACGGTCCGCCTGCTCGCCCGCCTTCGCCAGTTGTTTCCCCCGCACATGAAAAATGGATCTTGGCAAACTGCAGCAACGCTGGTTTCTGATTACCGGTTCGTTGCTCGACCTCGATATTTCCCCAAAAGAGATGTAACCGTTGATGAGTTTCTGAATGCGGTGACTGGTGACGATTTTGGCCCCGTCCGAAAGGCGCTAAAGGCTTTATCGGCAATCGATGGCGGGCCGTTACTGCTCGCCCCTTTTCAGGTACGTGCTGCTCAGGCGATCCTTAACCGAATTAGGTCAGTTGAAGCAACCGCCACATTGGTGTGTGCAGGAACTGGTTCTGGAAAAACTAAGGCTGTGTATTTCCCAGCATTAGCGCATCTTGCATCAATAAAAGGTGGAAAACCATGGACAAAAATGGTGGCACTCTATCCACGTAATGAATTGCTCAAAGACCAACTCTTTGCCGCTTTAAAAGAACTGCGGTTGCTAAAGTCAGCGGGAGGGACTGCGCTTACCATCGGCACTTTTTTTGGTAAGACTCCATTGAGTGATAGCACTCCTACTGAGTGGGATGTAAAGAGCGGTGAAAGAGTATGCCCGTTTCTTCGGTGTCTTACTTGCTCGTCCGACCTGTATTGGTTCAATGACGGGGGGGTAGGAGGTCTTAAATGTTCTCGTTCGACATGTTCAGATTCCGTATGTAAAGACGAGTTGCTACTAAGTCGCCGGCAAGTGCAACGTACTCCACCTGATGTTTTGCTCACCACAGTGGAAACGCTGAATCGCCGGTTAGGAGATGACTGGACTAAACATGTTTTCGGTGTTGGAGTGGAACCCGGTTGCCGTCCACAGTTGCTTCTTCTCGATGAAGTGCATACCTATACCGGTTTATCTGGGGCACAAGTCACGCATCTTCTAAGGCGTTGGCGACATGCCGTGGGGGAACCAGTGCATGCAGTGGGACTCTCGGCCACCATTGCTGATGGGGCTACTTTTTTTGGAGAGTTAACCAGTACCCCACCGGGGAACGTCGTAGTTGTCGAACCGAAGGCTTCTGAGTTGCTTGCTGAAGGGAAAGAGTACTTAATAGCGCTAAGGGGAAACCCGACAGCAGGAGCTGCACTTTTATCAACAACGATTCAAACAGTCATGCTCCTTCGGCGGTGCCTTGACCCAAGTGGTTCTGAAGTATCTGGCGGCGCATACGGGTCAAAGGTGTTTGCATTTACCGACGATCTTGATGTGACCAACCGGTTCTTTCATTATTTAAGGAGTGCAGAAGGCCAAACAGACCGAGGGCACCCAGATCCAAAAAAAGCAGATGGTTCGTTTGCTAACCTCCGCGGCATTCAACACCCAGGCTTCCAAGAGCGCATAGATGATGGCCAAGCGTGGGAGTTGTGTCGAGAGATCGGGCACCAACTAAGTACTAATAATCCAATGAAGATTGACCGAACTAGTTCGCAAGATCCTGGATTCCGTAAGAACGCAGATATTGTCGTCGCTACAGCATCGCTTGAGGTTGGTCTAGACGATGACTCGGTTGGTGTAGTGGTTCAGCACAAGGCCTCACGGGATGCGGCATCATTTGTACAGAGAAGGGGACGAGCTGGTCGTACCAGAGAAATGCGACCATGGACCGCCGTGGTTCTCTCTGATTATGGCCGTGACCGAGAAGCGTTTCAATCTTGGGATGCGTTATTTGACCCCGTAGTACCACCTATTCGGTTACCAATTTCAAACCGGTACGTGCTTCGGATTCAAGCAACGCATGTTCTGCTTGATTGGTTGGCAGAAAAAATCGCAACTGAAGCCAAGGGGTCCATTTGGGCGGATCTCACTGGACCACAGATGGGCAAAAAAACCCCTGGTAAGCCTGCTCGCCGGAAAAAGGTTCAACAAGCCCTACTTGACCTTTTAGAAAGCCGTGAACTTCAACGAGAACTCACGTCCTATATTGTTCTAGCTCTCCAGTTGCCCAAAAGAGAAGTTGAACAACTTATGTGGCTGCCTCCGCGAGGAGTCCTAACCGCTGTTGTCCCTACCCTTCTCCGCCGTTTAGAGTCTGACTGGGCCAAAGCAGGTTCAGAGAGTTGCGACCTCACCGGAACACAAATGAGACCCCCCCTTCCGGATTTTTTGCCAAACGCGACGTTTAGCGAACTCTTGTTGCCTGAGGTGGATATTGTGCCGGTGCCGGACCCCAATGACCCGATATCTGACCCCAAAAGGGCGGAATCCATGGGAATCGAGGCCGCTCTGAAAGAATTTTCTCCGGGCAAAGTAACCCATAGATTTGCTGTTGGGTGGACTGGGGAGCGTTTGTGGGTACCGGTTGAAAACGGTTTATCAACAACTGATATCCACAATTATTTTGAAGTTGACCCGCTTGAAACTGTTACACCAATGGGAGAAGTAACACCAATACGCATAGTGCGGCCTTGGAAAGCCCTACCAGTAAAACCCGAGATGGCAGTAAAGAGTTCCTCCAATGGAAGGCCAATATGGAAAAGTTCTTTTAGAGTTGGCCAACACCTTGTGAAGCGAGAAACCCCTGATTACGCAGGATTGTCTCACTTGATACCAGATTTAGAGTTTTTTTTGCATAAGTCTGGGAACAATTTGGATGCGTATCGGTTTTCTCTCGGGGCAACGGGAACGGTTTCCAAGGGGACGCACGCCTTGTTTGAGACGCATTTCGTTGACGAAGATGGCCCGGTCGCCCTCGGCTACCACCTATCTGTCGATGGAGTTGTGTTCCAAGTGTCCGACCCAGGCGGTTGGGATCAGGTAGACAAATCTGACCCTTTGCTCAGTCGCTCGCTCCGGGTTGAGTGGTTTGAACACTGCGTTACATCAAACCCTGAGCTTCTAGTGTTTATATCGACCTTCAAACTTGACTGGGTGGCTGAACTTTCACTTTCGGCAATAATTAAAGAGTCAACCGAGTCAGGGAAGGGCCTGAAGCATGGGGTCAAGAGTCTAAAGGGCCAAGACTTATCAGAGGTACTTGACAACATTCTAAGGGTTGTCTTCCAGTCAGTTGACCTAACGAAAACAACTGGATCCTATGTTCCGGATGAAGAAATTAACGTTACCAAAATGCATCAGGAGATAATTGACCTAGCCAAGGACCCAAGAGTAGTAAAGGTGGTTCATTTAGCAACAAAGGAACTACTTAACCCGACGCCGGAGAAGTTCGAAGACTGGCTCCGTGACCGGTATCTCGCTACGGTTGCTGGTGCAGTAACAAATGCCATTTCGTTACTTCATGACGATGTTGATGTAGACGAATTAGTTACCGATTGGGGTCCGTGGGAAGATGGTACGGCGGCTTTATACATTTCTGAAAGACGCCCCGGCGGCGTTGGCTTGGTGGAAGCCATCCAAGAGGTGTATTCAAGTGACCCGATACGTTTCTGGCGTCTACTAGCAAGGACGGTTGGCGAGTCAGAAACTGAGTTGGTGGATGCCATGCTTTCCAGATTTGTGAAACTTGCCGCAACCGATAGCGAGGTGATTGATAAGTTGAAAAAACTTCGTAGTGCGACTACGCACGGGGAACGACTTGAGTACTCAATCGAGTTAGATCGCTGCTTGGAAAATAATGACTTGCTGCTGACCGATGGAGTAAAGATAGCGATTTCTACAAGGTTTCTCCGACCTGGAATGTCTCTTGAAATTGACAGGTTGCTCGCTGACCTCATAGGCAAGTGGGACTCTCTTGAATCTATGCTCGGCCTCGAAGTGGAACCTCGGACCTTTGCCTACTTAATGTCTGGAGACTCTAATTTAGATCAAGGACTCGGGTTTTCTCCGCCTGATAATGCTGATTTAAGGACATGGCGCTTCAATGTTTTACTTAGCCTTCTTTGGCCACGTGGGTCATGGCTAAGGGCCAAACCAGTTGAACTCCGCAAATCATTTCAGGAGGTCCTCCCGCCGGACCGACTTTTGTTCGAACAACGGATTGGCGAAGCAACCGTGGTGACACTTTCTTCAAGCGGTGCAAACGAAGAAGTTGTTACTGAAGCGCTTACTGAGGCCGGGATGGTCCAAATCCAGTCCCAAACAAATAATCAAGAATTGCGTGATTTGATACTTAATTCATTAGTGACACCAATTGAGGATGGAGTATTGGAACTTTTCCCTCGAGTTGTTGGCCTACAAACAAACCAGTCGGGGACCACCGTCGAGTTCGAAGTGCCGGAGATGATGGGATGAAAAAACGAGTGATTCGAAAGAATTCTGTATATTGCAGCACCCTCGCCAGCGACCTCCTTCAGAGTCTTTTCGTTGCAGAGTTTGTGTCGCCCAGCGAGAAAATCTGGTTGGTGTCAGCCTGGATTAGCGATATCCCGATCCTTGATAATACTGGATTAGGGTTTTCTGGTGTGAGTCCACGCTGGGGGCCGGGAAAAATTCGTTTGACTGAGGTTTTGGTTGAGTTGGCCACCAGAGGGACAACAGTCATCGTGGCCACTAATCAAGACACGCATAACGATGGCTTCAAACAACGTCTGAGCATGAAGGCAGATGAAGCAGGAGTGAGTGAAATAGTCCACATTATTGAAGAGAGGGAACTCCATACCAAGGCCTTATTGGGGGATAACTATTACTTAGATGGTTCAATGAATTTTACAAATAATGGTTTAGAGGTAAACGATGAAACACTTTCTTTGGTGCTGGAACCTGACGATGTAGTGAGGGCCCGCATGGAGTACGAAGCGATCTACAAACCGATAGTTCGTGCAAAATGACTTTGTCGGAGGAGTTTTTTTCAGATCTAAATGAAATTGACCTTGAGGGTGACGATCCAACGAGTGAGTTGGCTAGACGATACATCGACAGTTCAACAGGACCGAAAGTTTTACCTTGGAAGAGCCATCAAGGAACCATGAGGTGGTATGTACTGGCCCCGCCAAATTTTTTTGAACGGGTAAAAGAAGAAATACTGGCTCATGTGGGGGTTAGTTATACAAATTATCGAGGCCAAGTGACTTCGTTGGATTCGGATGATGCTGGAGATAGTCAAGCAAAACTTGTAAGCGGCGACGACATGTGCATACGCGTGGACCTAATTACCAGATCGAAGCAACAGTCGGTCTCGAGGGCGTTCGGTCGATGGCTCACTTCGTGGAATGTGCGACCCGTGCAGGAACTACAAACACTTAGAACGCTAGGTGAGGTATTGCATGAGTACAGAATGTCAATACAGGCGTTGAACCAAGTAAGGGCTGAAGAGGCGATGGAAGAGGCGCGGAGACTTGGGTTCGGTGCAGTCAATCTCCAATTTATGGAACTTGAGTTACGTCACCGATTTGAGGGGGCAGATTCAGTTCTCGCCCATCCGAGCCTCGCTGGCATATTAGCTATGAAGCGGCCAGCAGCAGTCTCTGACATTTTGGCTCAAGCGATTGACCAAAAATACCTCCGGCCGGAAAGCGGACTAACTCCGGTCAAGATTGGCGAGAACTTTAATTCGCTTTCAGGATTGATTGAAAATTCAGACTTATTCAAAAAAGTTCTGACGAGTATTGGCCAAGTTCGTTCGCCATCCGGTCTCCTTCTTCTCGGTTTATGGAGAGCAAGTCAAGGAGATTCCCTATCTGAACTCCGCTCCCGGTTGACGGATGAAGAGCCGTATGCAGAGATTTACCAAATTTTTGAAAATTTTGGTACTCCAACGGAGTCTGTGGATGATGAGACAACTGATGGCATCAAGGCCAAACTTCAAGAGTTGCTCTTAGGCGGCAGATATGACGAGGCGTTAACGCTCGCCGAAAGCGTGGATCCAACGTATGAGGCAATTCATGCAGGTTTGACTGCTGCTTATCACCTTGACAACTTCAGCGCAATAGAACGGACTCGCGACTTGCTAGGAAGGGCGACACCTGAAGTCCAAGAGCGTCTGAAAAAACTCCAACCACTGCTCCTGTCAGTTGTAATGGGGTTCACGAAGAGTGAGGGTCCCGGTTATCCGTTGACTGACTGGAATGACTGTTTTGCCTACTTCATTGGGAATCCAGATTGGCCATCGGCTATAGAGGCATTTGACCGCGGATCCAAGGAATGGCCGGTTTTCCCTTTCATCAACGACAGAAGCCAGGTTGAAAAATTGAGGTCACACATTCTTGATGACCGTCTAGAACTTGAACGCGTGGTGCCGTATCTCCTTGAATGGCTTTCTCGAGTGCCGGATAGGGATCGATCTGCAACGCTTATCTTAGAAGAGGCCTTAGCCCAATATCTGGCACTTTCCAATAGATCTGATCCGGGCCTAGAAGTGCTAGGACAGGTGGCTCACCGTCTGGTTTCCTTTGGTTTGGAGCCCGAACGATTTAAAGATCTTCTTGACCACCTCAAGTACAGATGGGAGGTTTCAAAGTCCCCCCTTTCAGTTTCTTGGGCGATGGATCTCGTTGAAGTGTTAATTGACAGTCCCTGCCCAGATTCGGCTAGTGTCACGGTGTTTTACACAGATCTTTTTCGGAGCATTAACGAGGTGTTTTCACGGGTTAGCCCTGAATTGCAAAGACACATTGTCTCTCTTGCCGTCGAAGTCGGTCTTGATGAACTTCTGCCCGAGTTGAAGGCAGAAGAACCACAAAAATATGACGATAGGCGATACAAGGTTGGATTTTATTCACTAACCGAAGGGGCTCTTCGGAGAGCAAAATCAATGGTAAACGATGCCTGGCCCGCAATCGAAGTAGTGACCCGTTCGGATTTGCATGCGACGGATGAACTAAGGAACCTCTCAAGAACTGCACATCTCATGGTGGTGGGTATCGGGTCGGCGCAACACGCTGCTACTGGGTGCATAAAAGATAATCGACCAACCGAGAAACCGACGCGTCAGGTGAACGGAAAGGGTTCAGCGGCTTTCGTGCGGGAACTTGCTTCGTGGCTTGACGAAGTCAACTAATGAAGCCGGTATTTAGCGGTTGTGGTTTAAAAAATCCCATCACCGCTGTGTGTGTTCTCTGTATTTGATGAGGAGGTGACGTGTCACGAGTTCTCGGTCACGGCCGAGGTTTTGGATGTCGTTCCATTTGCGGTGGTCTCCGTTTTCAAATTCCCAAGATCCGCTTGACCAGTGGCATGCGGGCCGAACGACTTCTAGGCCTTCTTTAAATACGGCCTCAGGTCCTTTTTCGGTTAGCAGGTTGGCCCAAACGATTTCGTCCATGAGTGAAGTCAGACTGCGGATACCTGAACCATGCATAAGCCGTGATTTACGGGTTGTTTGGCCCCAGTCTTCGGGGAAGGTTTCTTTCACGGCGGCCCAAAAGGGTTTGATCAAGCCGAGTAATTTATCAATGTCGCCGTAACCCGTTTCGGGGTCGCGGTACTGGTAGAGGGCTCCATCAGTTATTGAGCTTCTTAACCCTTGAACCATTGAGTTGGCGGCGATTACCCCGTCGGGCATTGTTTGGGTTTTGATCATTCCTTTTAGCGGAGAGCCTTCGTCGTTGTTAAGGCGTTCGATTAGACGAGTAGGAAGTACCCGGAGGGCGAGCCGTTTAGGGAGCGTCCCGGTCATGCTTGGCAAAAGTTCGTCAATAAGCGGCCGAGGAAGCGGTTTCGTCTCGTTGACCAGAATGAATTGCGCCCGTTGTTCTTCTACATTTTTTGTTATGAAGCCAACGGCGGAAACAGGGAAAGAAATTAAGTCGGCTTCTCGGATTGCGGCTGTGCGTTGCTGGCCGTCAACGATCCAACCGGGTTTGTCTTCTTCGGGCACTGTGGGGTCAATCGGGATGTTCAGCGTTCCAACCACTGCGTAGTCGCTGGCGCCGTTTGTCTCTACTGGCAGGGGGGTAAAGGTGACCAGATCGTTAAAGGCGATAACCAATGCGTTGGGCAGCATTGGGTTTTCAGATTCTAAGTAGCGGCGTATCTCCGCTACGTGGGCCAATACTTCTGGGCGTTGGTAACCAGCCACTTTGCCTTTTTCGTTACGCCTCACTCGAGAGACGGTTGCGATTTCTGGCAAGCGTTTCCCATCAATGCCAAAAATGTAGATATGTCGGTTCTCTCCCTGCTTGATTTGGATAGCCGGTAAGGAGAGTGTTTCTGTCGATTGAGTGGTCATAGTTAGGTAGTGGCTAGTTCTTGGTAGTTGGGTTTAGGTCAAGGCGTTTTCTGAACATGGCAAGGTTATGGAAACCTCTTCGCTTGTTACGTTCTGCGCCTCTAAAAATGGCAACTTCTATGCCAACGGCATCGCAGATGCCGCATTTGCAAGATTTCCACGGTGCGTCTTCGAGGGTGCGGCGGTTAGTTTCTGTGCGGTCTCTCTGTTTTGCATCGTAAATAATTTCATAGGATCGAAGGGCATCAAGGGCATCGTCAATAGGGCCCTCCCCGGCATCGTAGGCCCGCAGAGAGCGTAGGCACTCGCGTTCGGCGGCCATCGCTACTTTTTGGTCTACCTCGCCGGCTTGGATCCGCCTCCGCAGGGCGGGGTTTCCGTCGCTTTGTGGAACCCTTATAGCTACGTAAGTGCTGTCCACGACGTAGTAGTTGTCTTTGTCATCCATAAACGATTGGCGAAAGGGGGAGGTGCTGTCAAAACTGGTTACCCCGTAACTGGCAAATTCGGGCATTGATTTTGGTCTGGTGACTCCAAGAAGGTGGAGTTGCGTTGAGGGTTTCCGTATTTTGTTTACGGTGGATACGACTTCTAAAATGTCGTTGGTTCGTAGAGGGACCATCCCACCCATGGCGATTCGCGTGAAGCCAATTTTTTGTAGCGCTTTGACACTATCGCTGTAAGACTCTGGGCTCCAGCCGTGGGCTACGCCGAGGGGTATGAATTTACAACCCTTCGATGCTTTAAGGAATTCTGCCGCTATTTCAATAGTGAGTTCTTGGCGGCGTTGCCACTCTGGGTCGGCTGTTTTTCCTTTCTTTTTTTGTGCTGCGGAGAGGTAAGCGAGGACTATGTGGTCCATGGAGATGCCGTAGTCGAGGCGTGTTCCCTCGTAGAAGTTAAGGACTTCATCCATGGAGTAGGGCGGGACATCTGAATCAACGTAAGCAAAAGCACCGCAGTCGCCCATGATTTTGAGTTGGCCGGCAGAGGTGTCGGCTCGGTAGAAGTCGTGAGCCCCGGTCCGATAAACGCGGTCCCGTTGCGCTTCGGTGTATTTGCTTCCGCGGTCTTTGAGTCCGTCAACGATGGCTTTCGAGATGAGAATCCCGTTGTAGGGGATGACATTCAACGCTTCGTGAGCGTACCGGTCGTCACGCTGGCGAATCCGGTGAACAGGGTGTTCTTCAGAATGAAAATCAAAAAATGGACTTATTTGATCTTGAGAGTCAGGAAAGAAAAAGTCCATCAGTTGTTCGATTTTGCAGATACGTAGGCTCGAACTAAGTGGTTGGACAAGCGGTTGATGTCACGGGGTACATTCTGCAGGCTATTCCATGGTTGCCTATCTAAAGCCTCCCAGGTTCCTTTGGTCCATGCGCATTGAGAAGAGATCAACTGCAGTTCTTTTTCAACTTTGGCTGAGGCCCCTTTGCTTGTCGGATCCGTGGTGGCCATGATGCGGTCCATGAGTCGAGCCATTGATTGGATGCCCACACCGTGCATGAGTCGACTCTTTGTTGCGGGCAACCCCCAAGCCTCTGGGAATACTGCTTTTACCGCGGACCAGTAACAGATGAGGAGTGCCCAAATGCCGTCTATGTCTGTTTCTCCGGTGGTGAGGTTTTTATAAGGGAAAAGACAACTGGAAGGTGATTTAAGGGCTTCTTGAAGAGCTTTGACTAAAGATGTATCGGTGATGGGTGACGCCTTTTTTTCTTTTTGGCTCATTGATGGGCGTTTGATGAGACCCTTAAAGGGGGAGTCGGGGGATTGGTTAAGTTGATCGACTAGTGCAGATGGAAGTTGTCGAGCGGTAAGACTCGCGGGGATTGGTGCAGATATAAGAGGGAGCAACTCAGTGACAAGACCAGAGGGAAGAGGTTTGGAACTGTTGACTCTTACAAATTGGTCTCTTTGCAAGTCAACGGTTTCGGCTACAAAGGCGGTCACGGGTACGGGAAAGGACCGGTTTTTTGCGGCTTGTAGTGCGGCTATTCGCTGTTGCCCATCAACGATAAATGCTGGCTTCTTCCCGGATGTGCCTGGTATAGGTATTTCGATGGTCCCAACTGCGGTTACTCCGTCATCGGTATTTGGCCCTCTGCTTTTTGTAAATTTTACTGACGGGTTTACCGAGAGAACGATGGCGTTGGGCAAGATTGGGTTGTCGCTATCGAGGTAGTCGACAATATTTTTAATGTGTCGCCGGACTTCTGGCCGCTGGTAGCCGATTAGGTCGCCGACGTCGTTGCGTTCAACCCGCGAGATGTCTGCTATCTGGTCAAGTTCATCTGCCGTAAGAGCAAAGAGGTAAATGGGGATTGAGTCGTGTTGCTTTACCAAAAGAGCACGACGACTGATGACTTCAGTTTCTTTCATTGTTTCCCTTTGTGTACTGAGTAGTAGAGGTCACGGAAGCGGGTTTGTTCACAGGCCATTCCGGAGTCACGAAGCAACCGAAGGAGCGCAGTATGTGAGGGATGGGTGTCTTGATGTTTTTTGATGAACGAAATGACTTCTTCGGAGGTCATTCTTGACCGATTATATTTGACCAGTTCTGGAGCCTTTGCTAACGCTTGTTGCAGGAAGTTATCGATACCTTTTTTGGACCACTCGTGTTTGCTGGAATTTTGGATGAGATGGAGAACTATCCGGGCATTTAAAGAGATACGACTGCCACCGAGCAAGGACTGCAATCTTGCGTCGCTAGGGGATTGGACATGGGTAAGCGATGAGATGCTTGATCCTGCCGAAATTAGAACTAACTGGTTGTTGGAGGTTTTTGCCGCTTTGATTAGGTCATCGTGAACGGCCCGAGCGTAAGTTTCAGAAAGAGCAACAACAAGAAAATCGCTCGGGTTGCTGGTGGCAAGGTCTTCCAGGGAGGCGGGTTCTTTTTTGCGCCGAGGCCGGTTGGCCAAAAGTTCCCACCAATCTTGCGTTGTGTGCCCGGCATTTGTTGCTTTGTCGGAAAGAACAAAATCTTTTGAGCCGGGAGAGAAAGTCGCTGCATAAGGTTCAACGAGATGCGTTGAACGAATGAGGCCGTAGCCAGCTGATGCGATCCAGATTTCGTAGTTGATGCCGTTGGTCTCCTTGATATTGAGCATTTGCTTAACAACGCTCCAATGTTCCCCCTTGTATAACTCTGCTGCAGGGATCGTGTCGGTAGTTGAGTGGGCGAGGCGGGTGTTCCAAAGAGTTGCCTTTTCTTTGAACGGGTGGTTGTGGTACTTGTGCATTTCTAAATCGGTCAACGCCGGCCGGGTTTTCCGGTTAGTGCAACCAATCACCACTCGAACAGTTTTCACGTAAACTACACCCTTCATATTTTTTTACTTCAGAAAACTACACTAGTTGAACAAGAGTAGCCTTGGCAACTGCTACTCTACGCATTGAGTAACAAAACCTGAACAAAATAAGTAAAGAGGAATGCATGGAAAAGCGAGCGGTAGTTCTTTTAAGCGGAGGACTTGATTCCACCACGCTCTTAGCGATGGCCAAAGACGAAGGTTACGACTGCTACGCACTTTCATTTCGCTATGGCCAGCGCCATGAAGCCGAACTTGAAGCAGCGCAAAGAGTTGCTAATAAATTTGGTGCGGCCCGTCACGTGATTGCGGACATAGACCTTCGAGTTTTCGGCGGGTCGGCTTTAACAAGTGACATAGCGGTGCCGAAGCACGAAAGCATCGATGACCTTGGTGATGAAATTCCTATTACTTACGTACCAGCCCGCAACACAATCTTTCTCTCATTCGCGTTGGCGTGGGCAGAGGTACTTGATGCAACCAATATTTTCATTGGGGTAAATGCACTTGACTACAGCGGCTATCCAGACTGCCGACCAGAGTTCATTGAGGCGTTTCAAGAAATGGCAAACCTAGCCACAAGAATTGGCGTAGAAGGTACAGACAGGTGCAAGATCCACACACCACTTATTGAGATGACCAAGGCAGAGATTATTCAAGCGGGGGTTGCCCTTGGTGTTGATTACGGGATGACGGTGAGTTGCTATGACGCTGCTGATGACGGCGGTGCCTGCGGGGGTTGTGATTCATGCTTATTGCGTAGAAGAGGGTTTGAACAAGCCCAAATCCCTGATCAAACTCTTTATCAAAGTTAGCGGCATGTCTTATTTCGTAAAAGAGCTTTTTTACACTCTTCAAGGTGAGGGCACACACGCCGGCCGCCCAGCGGTTTTTTGCCGCTTTTCCGGTTGCAATCTTTGGTCGGGCCGCGAAGAACACCGGGCTACTGCAATTTGTAAATTTTGCGACACGGATTTTGTAGGCACTGATGGGCCAGGCGGTGGAAAATTCAAGACGCCCGCAGAACTCGTTCAGGCAATAAAAGAAGCATGGGGGCAGTCAGAGGAGGCTCCGTTCCTTGTTTGCACTGGTGGTGAACCGTTGCTCCAACTTGATGAACCGCTTGTCGAAGCGCTCAAGGGAGATGCCATTGAAATAGCGATCGAAACGAACGGAACGATCATCCCACCACTAGGCATTGACTGGGTGTGCGTTAGCCCGAAAGCGGGGTCGGACTGTTTGCTGAAAACTGGAGATGAGCTAAAGGTCATTTTTCCACAGCCAGGGGCAGAACCAGAATTATTTACTGACTGGGATTTTGATCAGTTTTTCATCCAACCCATGGACAACGAATCACGCACCGAGAACACCCAACTTGCCATTGAATACTGCCTGGCGAACCCGCAATGGAAACTCAGCCTTCAAACGCACAAAATACTGGAGATCCCGTAATGGAAATATATAAAGAGTTCACTTTTGAGGCAGCTCATAGACTGCCGAACGTGCCAGAAGGCCACAAGTGTGCAAACCTTCATGGCCACTCTTATGTGGTGATCGTTTCAGTAGAGGGTCCCGTAGGGGAGTCCACCGGATGGGTCCAAGATTTCTATGATTTGGCCGAAGCATTTACTCCTCTTCGGGCGCAACTTGATCATCAGTACCTAAACGAAATTCCTGGACTAGAAAACCCTACGAGTGAGATTTTAGCAATTTGGATGTGGGATGAACTTCTCCCGACACTTCCGCTGCTCAGTAAACTCGAGGTCAAGGAAACCCACTCCTCCGGATGCATTTATCATGGAGCCTGAGAGCATTTTGCTGGTGTAGAGCGCCCTTGCGGAGGTCTTTGGGGCGTAGGTTCTTATTTTAGAGCACTCGTAAATGCTCCACACGAAAAAGACCGACCAGATGGATTATTGATAGTCGGAGATGGGGCACAAAGGATTTACCCCGGAGCGTTTACTCTCCGTCAGGCTGGAGTTGAGGTTCGGGGTAGGACAACAATTTTGCACCGCAACTACCGCAATACCGCCCAAATACTTGGGGCAGCTGCCGCGGTGGCTGGGCAGAGTGCCGTGGTCGACATGGAAGAAGAGAATTATCAACGTGGAGATGAAATCAGTGAAGCAGCAAGGGAAGGGTTGCTTCCGCTTCTCGTGGGGTGCGGTACCGATGCAGGGGAAATCCAATTTATCGTTGATCAGATAAAGCGAACAATTGACTCAGGCCTTGCAGAACTCGGCGATATTGGTATTTTTGTTCACGCAAAGAGATCAGCGAAGTCCATCGCTAGGCAACTAAACGAGCAGGAGATTCAAGCAATTAACCTCGAGACCTACGACGGAGTGACCACCCCCGAAGTAAAGGTAGGCACATACGCCCGTGCTAAAGGACTGGAATTCAAAGTCGTCTTTTTGCCTCGAGTAAACAAAGGTAAAGTGCCCCGCCCCCAAGGGTCAAGACAGGCAGACGATGAATACCAAGACCAACGGGACCTAGAGATCACTGAATTCTTCGTCGCTATGACCAGAGCCCGCGATCAGTTGATAATTAGTTACGCAGAAGAACCAGCTGAAGTGCTTATGGGCACACTCGACGCATTCGAAGTGCTCGATGCTGGCGATTTTCTGTCACCATAGATCTTTACGAGAAAGTTGAACTCTCGGCTCAGGATTTAGAAGGGTTTTGCGCTGTTGAAATTTGATATATAGAGAATGCTTGGCATGATGGTTTTTGCAGCCAGAATAATTAGGGGGACTGGAGAATGAGCGGAGGAGGGATGATACGAGATCTCTATGAGTTGGTTCTAAAAGCGTTTGTGCGCAGTCGGTCACTGGACGAAAGAGATGAACGGCGCATCTGCGAAGAACTCCAGGGGCTTCAGACACCTCTTCATTTTCTACGTGAACATTTCGCTACTAACGGGCCTTTGTCGGCGGCCGCATACGAATACGGAGATTCAACGGCTGATGCCTATGTGCCTATGTGCCTATGTGCCTATGTGCCTATGTGCCTGGATACATAGCGCAAGCCCGGTCAGTATTCCGGCAAGTGATCAACAACCTTAAACCAGCCCTCACCAGAGATGAGGAGACTCTGGAAATCGGACTCTTTTGTTGTGGCCCAGCCCCGGAAGCTGTGGCGGCGGTTGATGTTCTTCAAGAAAACTTTGGGCACTTAAAACTTGTTTTTCATCTCTTTGACTACCGCCATAAAGAGTGGGCACCGGTACGCGAGGCATTATTAGATGTAGGGGTAAGAAGCCGCTGGTCTAAGGTAGAAATCCATACCCACGATTTCAACATTG
>ENA-OREN01003434-OREN01003434.1-marine-metagenome-genome-assembly--contig:-NODE-3434-length-14774-cov-4.024427_pt1 | contig 14774 bp, 11 predicted proteins | sample MGYA00248624_ERZ508555 | MGnify/ENA primary metagenome ERZ508555 (study PRJEB26222, sample SAMN06267773) | marine metagenome | isolation source: Saanich Inlet, British Columbia, Canada | place...
GGAGTAACAACCAAAATAACTTTCGCCTTTATTGATTTAATGAGGTCAACAATTTCCTTACTTTTCGTAATCGGTACTCTTAGTCCACCTGCACCTTCAATTACTAAAAGGTCGTATTCTTTTTCTAATTTCTTTATATTCTTAACTATTTGAGAATAATTAATCTTTTTTTTCTCGATTAATGACGCAGTAAGAGGGGCAACAGGTTCTTTAAATAAACTAAATTGGAAGAAATCAACTTTTTCTACTAAATTACTAAATTTTTTAACAAATGATAAATCAGATTGATTAACTTTTAAAGCTCCGCTCTCGATCGGCTTAATGTAGGCTATCTTATTATATTTTTCTGATAACGACTTAAGGAGCAAGGCTGAGACGAAAGTCTTACCTATATTAGTGTCGTTTCCTGAAATAAAAAAAATCATTTTTTTTCATCAAGGAACTTAAGTACTTCCTCGGCGTGTGCTTTTGTATTAACCTTAGTCCAGATATTTATAATTTTACCACTCTCGTCTATTAAAAAAGACGTCCTTCTTGCTGAGCCTTTTTCATTTAAAACCCCATATCTTGTAATTATTCTTAAATCAGGATCAGGGATAAGATTTATCTTTAAATTATATTTTTTTATGAACTTATCATGTGACAATTCATTATCCTTACTTATTCCAAAGACTTTGACTTTTTGTTTATCAAATCTTTTTATAGAAGCACTTAATGAACATGCCTCCGATGTACAGCCTGGAGTATTATCTTTGGGGTAAAAACATATTAAAACTTTTCTACCAATATAATTCTCTAAAGAATCAGAAGATCCATCAGCTAAATTATATCTAAATTTAGGAGCTTTTGACCCCACTATTAGAGATTTAAACATGGCCTTTTAATCCATCCCCATACTAACTCGTGCTTCATCGCTCATTTTCTCTGGAGTCCAAGGTGGGTCCCAGACAATTTCAACATTTGCCTCGCTTACACCCTCCATTTCACTTACTAATGTCTGTGATTCGAGGACAATCTCTCTAGCTGATGGGCAACCAGGTGAGGTCATAGTCATTTTTAGATTAACTATGGTGCCCACAACTTCCACATCATATACAAGTCCTAAGTTAACTATATCTATAGGAATTTCAGGATCATATACATCAGAGAGCACTTCTAGGACTTTTACCTTATTGAGACCTGAATCACTCATTAGACTAAACTTTTTACAACCTCTAACGCAGAATCAAAATTAGGCTCACTTGATATCTCACTAACATATTCTACATACTTTACAGTATTATCTTTATCTAATACGAATACAGCTCTTGCTAATAATCCCTTGTCCTTTATCAAGACCCCAAAAGCTTCACCAAAGGCATTGCCCCTATAATCTGAAATATTTTCAACTCTATCAATACCTTCTGCCCCACAAAATCTTTTTTGAGCAAAAGGTAAATCAGCACTTACCGTATAAATCTTAAGGTTGCCAGATATATCTGCTGCTTCCTCATTAAACCTTCTTGTTTGCGCGGAACAAACAGGAGTATCAACTGACAAAACTACGTTGAAAACTTTTATTGAATCTCCCATGTCCGAAAGTGATATCGATGGAACTAGTCCTTGATCACAAGTAAATTCCGGGGCTTTATCTCCAACCTTAATTTCTGGCCCCACTAAAGTAATGGGATTACCTTTTAATGTTACTGCTGCTTCTCTTTCATTGCTCATAAGAACCTCCAATTGACTCTATTAAGCTAAACAGATTAAATAATGGTGTCAAGATATCATTGTACTTCTTATTCTTTCTATTGAATCCTTAGCAGTCATTGAATGTATTAAGTTCTCACTGTCCAAATACTTTGTTAATATTGACAAATATTTCTCACTAGCAGAATTACCCATTACAATTAATATGTTCCTTATTAATCCATCTTTCTTGACTCTCTTTAAAGGACTTTTAATTTTAATCCTATCCCAGTCCTCTTCAATTATAGAGATAAAATTCATCATATCTGGCTCTATTAATTCATCTTTAGGATTAAATTGATTCAGTTTAGAAATAGTAGCTCTTTTATTCCAGGGACAAACTTCCTGGCAAATGTCACAACCATAAATATTGTTTCCAATCCTACTTGCCAAATAATTGTTAACATATTTTCTATTCTCAATTGTCAAATAAGATATGCATTTTCTAGCATCTATAATTTTATCACCAACGATTGCATTAGTAGGGCATGAATCTATACATTTAGTACAAGAGCCACAAAGATTCTTTGAAGGTAAATTATCAAAAGCCAAATCCTGGTCAATAAGAATATTGGAAAGAAAAACCCATGAACCTTGGTCCCTATTTATTAGGCAAGAATTTTTACCTATCCATCCTAAACCCGACATTGACGCATATGCTCTTTCTAGAACAGGTCCTGTATCAACATAAACTCGAGAGTTAATATTCTCAACATATAAATCCTTAATCTGCGAACTTGCTATTTTTAACTTTTTTTGAATGATTTTATGATAATCATCTCCAATAGCATATCTAGAAATCCACCCTTTCCCATTCCTCATAGCATCTGAGGAATTCTTCTTTATATCAAGAGAATTATAGTTTATTGTGCAACTTATAACTGATTTAAAGTTACGATTAATCTTTCTTACATCAGATCTTTTTTCAACATCTTCCATATATTCCATATCTGCATGAAATTTTTTCTTTATCCAATCTGACAAAAAGGAGGAATCCTTTAATTCATGCGCCTTGGAGATTCCCACAGAATCGAAACCATTTGATAAAATTATCTTTTTAATCTGGCTAGTTAGATCAATGTATTTCTTCATTTTTGTTTTTTGTAAAGAGAATAAATCTCATCAACAATCAACGCGGGAGAGACATTATCGGTATCTACTATGAAATCAAACGAATCATATATATCTTCTCGAGATTCAAAGATTTTTAAGCCCGTTGAGTAAGGGTCTTGTGTGTTAAGCAAGGGCCTTGTATTATCGTCTTTTATTCTTTCAAAGATAGTTTGATAAGAAGCCTTAAGGTATACAGAAAAATTTCGCTTAAGAATTTCCCGGTTTTGTTGTCGTAAAACAATTCCACCTCCAGTAGCAAAAATTGTTTTTTTATAATCTTCGATTTCTAAAAGTTTCTTAGTTTCTAAATCTCTAAAGTAATCTTCACCTTTAGATTCAAAAATTTCTACTATTTCTTTGCACTCTTCCTGCACTATCATTTGATCGGTGTCTTCAAAATTAAAATTAAGTTTTTTGGCTAGCAAAAAGCCAATCGTTGTTTTACCTGCCCCCATAAATCCTATCAAAAAAATATTACTCATCTTAGCATCATCTTCTCTACGTATTTAGCAATCATATCAAACTCTAAATTTACAATTGAGCCCTTTAACCAGGCTTTAGAGATTGTATTACTGCTAGTATGAGGAATTATATTTACAGAAAAGATACTCCCTTTTACTTCATTAACGGTCAAACTAATTCCATCTATAGTTATGGATCCTTTATTAATTATATACTTACTAGATTTCTTGCTAATACTAAACCAGTACTGAATAGATTTACCTGAATTCTTAACTTTAGATATAACGCCTGTACAATCAATATGTCCACTGACTATATGTCCTCCAAATCTCCCATTTACCTTCATTGCCCTTTCAAGATTTACTTTTGAACTTGTCTCTAATTTAAATAAAGAGGTTTTACTCAAAGTTTCTTTTGAAGCTAGCGTTTCAAAATAAGTCTTTGTTCTTTTTGTTACTGTTAAACAAATTCCATTAACTGAAATTGACTCACCAAGGGAAAAGCTATCAGGCCTAAGAGACTTACATTCAATTCTAATAAGATACTCCCCAGTATCCTGGAGCTTAATACTATTTATTGCGCCAACTTTCTCAACTATTCCTGTGAACAACTCTTTTCCTCTCTAATATATTTTACTAAATATATAATAACACCAATGAGGATGAATGAATCTGCAGCATTAAATGCTGGCCAATGAATATCATAATAATGAAAATCAATGAAATCTATCACTCCTTCTCTGAAGAATCGATCAAAAGAGTTACCTAAAGCACCTGCAAAGAACAAGAGAGCTATATATCTATATTTATAATCCAAGAAAAGAAATCTATATATAATATAAATTGAAGCAACAAATAACCCTAAATGTACAAATAAAAGTATTAAATCTGGTAGATTAGAGAAGTAACCAAATAGAAAGCCCCTATTGTATATAAAGATTATATTAAAAAAAGAGTTAACCTTATGTGTGGTATTTAATAGGATGGAATCCGCCACAAAATTTTTGCTTAGCTGATCTACAAGGAAAAGAGTTAGAATTATTAAAAGATTTTTCATTAAAAGATTTTATTTAATACATACTCTTTTGGGCCTGAAGGGGTTTTAACTATAAATTCATCACCTTCTTCTCTACCTAAAACACCCCTAGCTAACGGGGACTCAATTGAGATAGATCCTTTTTCTGGGCTAGACTCCTCTGGACCTAAAAGTTGATAAACTTTTTTTTCCCCGCTATCTAAATCTTCAATTTCAAAAGAAAGTCCGAATATCAATTTTGACTTATTCTTTATATCGTTTGGATCGATTACAACACAAGATGACAATTTGGTCTCCAGCTCATTGATTCTTTTATCATTAAAAGCTTGCCTATCTTTTGCTGTCTCATATTCAGCATTTTCAGACAAGTCCCCTAGAGATCTTGCAAATTCAATCATCTTAATAATCTTTGGTCTCTCATCATTCTTCAACCTCTTTAACTCATCTTGAAGAAAGATGAAACCATCTGGTGTTATTGGCATTTTATCCATAAGTTTTCTCGAACCCCCTTTTAGTATTCTTGCAGCGGTTTAACTTTTATTATACCTTTTTTTAGATAGTCTATTGCATCAATTGCAGCTGTGGCTCCCGCTATAGTTGTAAAATAAGGAACTTGCTTAATCAAAGCTGTTCTTCTAATGCTAAATGACTCTAAAATCTCTTTTTTTGTGGATGTCGTATTTACTAAGATATCAATTTCAGCATTTTTCATTAAATCAACTATGTTCCCGGAACCTTCCTTAACTTTTTTAACTATTTGAGATGAGATGTTATTTTTCTTTAAATATTCATGTGTACCCTTCGTTGATATAATATCGAAACCCAAAGATATTAGACTTGCGCATAAAGATAAAATCTTAGCTTTATCATCATCTTTAACGCTAACAAATGCCTTGCCAGATGTTGGGAGACTATTGCCGGAGGATATTTGAGCCTTAGCAAAAGCTGCCGGTAGGTCTAAATCAATTCCCATAGCTTCACCAGTTGATTTCATTTCAGGACCAAGAATTGTATCTACATCAGGAAATTTGATAAATGGAAAGACAGATTCTTTAACACAATAATGATTGATTGATATTTCGTTTAGAAAATTTAATTCGGCTAATTTACGCCCTGACATTACTTTTGCAGCTATCTTTGCAATTGGAATCCCGATTGCTTTGCTAATAAACGGAATAGTTCTACTAGCCCTAGGATTAACTTCAATCATATATAAATCGTTTCCTTTAATAGCATATTGAATATTTATAAGACCTTTAACTTTTAATCTTAAAGCAATTTGTTTAGTTTTTTCTTTTAGCTCATTCAATAAATCTTTGGAAAGAGAGTACGGAGGCATTACCATAGTGCTATCGCCTGAATGAACACCAGCCTCTTCTATATGTTCAAGTATTCCACAAATTACAACATCAGTTTGATCACAGAGAGCATCTACATCGATCTCTTTTGCATCTTTTAAGAATTGGTCCATCAACAAAGGTCTTTTTAGAGAAATATCTACTTTTCCTTCTAAATAAGACTCTAAATCATTTCGTGAGTAAACAACTTCCATGGATCTGCCGCCTAACACATATGAAGGCCTGACTACCATAGGGTAAGTTATTTCTTCTGACAAATTGAGTGCCTCTTTCTTTGACTTTGCAATTCTAGATTCAGGCTGGAGTATATTAAGTTGGTCCATTAAGTCTTTAAATCTTTCCCTGTCCTCAGCTATATCAATACTATCTGCAGAAGTCCCCATAATCTTTACACCAGCATTCTCTAGGTCTAGCGCTAATTTAAGAGGCGTTTGGCCTCCCAAATGAACAATGACACCTTCGGGTTTCTCTTTCTCTAAAATAGCAAGTGTGTCTTCAACCGTCAAAGGCTCGAAGTAGAGCTTATCAGATGTATCATAGTCCGTACTAACAGTTTCAGGATTACAGTTAATCATTATTGTCTCGTAGCCTTCTTCTTTTAAAGAAAAGGAAGCGTGGACACAACAATAATCAAATTCAATTCCTTGACCTATCCTATTGGGCCCACTGCCCAAAATGGCAACCTTCTTTTTTTTGGAAGGGTTTGATTCATCTTCGGTTTGATAAGTAGAATAAAGATAAGGAGTAAATGCTTCGAACTCTGCGGAACAAGTATCTACCATCTTGTAACATGGCAAGATAGAATTTGCGCTCCTATACGCTCTTACTTCTTTCTCTTCTGTCTTTAATAAGATGGAAATCATAATGTCCGAATACCCATATTCCTTGGCATTCAAGATTAATGCGGGTTTGATATTAGAGATAGTCTTTTTAAGAATTCTTTTTTCTAGATCTATTATCTCTCTTATATTATTTAAAAACCATTTATCAATTTTAGTAATATTAAAGATATCGTCTACGGATATACCAAGCCTTAAAGCATCTGCCAAATACCAAAGCTTCTCAGGGTCATTAGAAGACAAGATACTAAGAACTTTACCTTTGCTCTTTTCCATTCTATCAAAACCAATACTGTCTATCTCTAAAGATCTCATAGCCTTACCTAAAGCTTCTTTAAATGTACTTCCAATCGACATAACCTCTCCAACAGACTTCATCTGAGTACCTAGTTGAGCTTTAGTTTCAGGAAATTTCTCGAATGTAAATCTAGGAATCTTAACAACCACATAGTCAAGAGTAGGTTCAAAGGATGCTGGTGTATCTCTTGTTATATCATTAGGGAGTTCATCAAGTGAATAGCCTACAGCTAATTTTGCAGCGATTTTGGCGATAGGATATCCCGTAGCTTTAGAAGCCAGAGCCGAGCTTCTTGAAACCCTAGGATTCATTTCTATTACTACTACATCACCATTCTCAGGATTGATACCAAACTGAATATTTGACCCACCAGTATCAACTCCAATTTCTCTAATTATATCTATAGAATAGTTTCTTAATATTTGATACTGCTTGTCTGTTAAAGTTTGAGCTGGAGCGACAGTGATACTGTCACCTGTATGGACTCCCATAGGATCAAAATTCTCGATTGAACAAATTATGACTACATTGTCTTTAGTATCTCTAACCACCTCAAGTTCGAATTCCTTCCAACCTATTATTGACTCGTCTACTTGGACTTCAGAAATGGGACTGGCCTCAAGGCCATCTTTAAGTAAAATTTTAAATTCATCATAACTATAAGCAATACTTCCTCCGGTTCCACCCAGAGTAAAAGAAGGTCTTATGATTGCTGGAAAACCTATATCCTTAATTTGTTTTAATCCTGATTCGTAATTCGAAATAATAGCACTGTTTGGTACCCTTAGACCGATTTTCTCCATTGCATTTTTAAAGCTCTCTCTCTTCTCAGCTTTCTCAATCGCCTCAATACTTGCACCTATTAGTTCAACATTATATTTCTTTAGAATTCCTTTAGCATCCAATTCCATAGCTAGATTTAAAGCTGTTTGACCACCAATAGTGGGCAAAATAGTATCAGGTCTTTCTTTGATAATTATCTTTTCTAAAGTTTCTACATTCAAGGGCTCAATGTATGTTCTATCTGAGAAATCAGGATCTGTCATAATAGTAGCAGGATTGCTATTTACAAGAATAACTTTATAACCTTCTTCCTTCAGAGCTTTACATGCTTGGGTTCCTGAATAATCAAATTCACATGCTTGTCCAATTACTATTGGACCTGAACCAATTACTAAAATAGATTGGATATCGACTCTCTTTGGCATAATTTGTAAAACTTATCTAACTAGTTTTGCTTGACGTAAATATTTCCGCCAGCTTCTTTGAACTCTTCAGATTTTTTCTCCAGTTCTTTTTGTATCTCAGTACCCTCTGAGTTTTCTTTATTACCAAACTCCTTCATTATATCTTGAGTTATCTTCATTGAACAAAACTTTGGCCCACACATTGAACAGAAATGTGCAACTTTTGCATTATCTGACGGTAATGTTTCATCATGAAACAACTTTGCAGTATAAGGATCTAGGGATAAATTAAATTGATCTTCCCACTTAAATTCAAATCTTGCCCTACTAATTAGGTTATCCCTAAGTTGGGCCGTGGGATGCCCTTTTGCCAAATTAGCTGCATGGGCAGCTATCTTGTAGGCAATCAAACCGTCCTTAACATCTTGTTTGTTGGGCAAGCCTAAATGTTCTTTAGGAGTAACATAACAAAGCATTGCTGTTCCAAACCACCCAATCATTGCGGCACCAATCGCTGAAGTTATATGATCATATCCAGGGGCAATATCTGTAGTCAGTGGTCCTAAGGTATAAAAAGGTGCTCCTTTACATCTATCTACTTGCTTATCAACATTTTCTTTAATCATTTGCATTGGAACATGGCCAGGTCCCTCAATCATTACCTGAACATCATGTTTCCATGCTATATCCGTAAGCTCTCCTAAGGTCTCTAGTTCTGCAAATTGTGCTTCATCGTTAGCATCATAAATCGATCCTGGTCTTAAACCATCTCCAAGAGAAAAAGAAACATCATACTTCTTCATAATCTCACATATTTCTTCAAAATTTGTATACAAGAAGTTTTCTTTGTGGTGTGAAAGACACCATTTAGCAAGGATTGAACCACCTCGTGAAACTATTCCTGTTCGTCTTTTGACTGTCATGGGAACATAACGAAGCAAAACTCCAGCATGTATAGTAAAATAATCAACTCCCTGCTCAGCTTGCTCAATTAGAGTATCTCTATAGATTTCCCAAGTAAGCTCTTCTGCTGCACCTTTTACCTTTTCTAAAGCCTGATAAATCGGAACAGTTCCAACAGGAACAGGTGTATTTCTGATTATCCACTCTCTTGTTTGATGAATATTCTCACCAGTAGAAAGATCCATTAAGGTATCTCCACCCCATCTACAAGACCAGACAGCTTTTTCGACTTCTTCACCTATACTAGAAGTGACCGCTGAATTTCCTATGTTGGAGTTAACCTTAACTAAAAAATTGGCTCCAATAATCATGGGTTCTGCTTCAGGATGATTAATGTTTGCAGGAATTATTGCTCTGCCTGAAGCTACCTCAGACCTAACAAATTCTGGAGTAATAAGATTCTTAGGGATACAGGTATTGAATTCTTCTCCATCATGATTATCAAGTAAGTTATCTTTTTCTATAAAAGCTTCTATGTTCTGATTTTCTCTTATAGCAATATACTCCATCTCAGGTGTTATTATCCCCTTTCTTGCATAGTGCATTTGAGTTACATTCTTACCTTCTTTTGCAATCAAGGGTTTTCTATTTAAAAACTTTAATGGAATTAAATCTTTCTTTGTTCTTTCACTATTTGTAAAAACTGATGAGAAATTAGAAGCAACTTCAACATCTTCTCTTTCCATAACCCATTTTTCTCTAATCTTGGGTATACCTTTTGTTATATCAATATCTATTTCGGAATCAGTATATGGGCCACTAGTATCATAAGTAGTAAAATAAGCATTACTGTTCTTAGGATTAGAAGAAAAAAAATTGTCAGATTCGGAAATCTGAATTTCTCTCATTCCAACATTTACAGAAGAATGAATATCCCCCTGAACATAAACTTTTTTTGAATTAGGAAAAGGGTCCCTGGAGATAGCATCATGTCCTTCTTTGAGTATATTATCTTTATATTTCATATATAAACACATTTTAACATAGATTTACTAATTAGTTTATTTTGTAAAATAAATATCTTATGATTAAAATTAATTTCATGAATTATATAATGGGGATAGAAACATCTTGTGACGAGACTAGCGTTTCAATAATAAATTCAGAGGGTTGTGTTTTATCTAACTCTACGTTTAGTCAGATTAGTATTCACAAAAAATATGGTGGCGTTGTCCCTGAAATCGCATCTAAGAATCACTTGGAGAAAATTATACCCGTTATCGATTCGTCCTTAAAAGAGGCAAGAAAAAAAATAGAGGAAATTGATTACCTTTGTGTAACGAATGGTCCTGGGCTAGTTAATTGCCTGATGATAGGTGTAGCCACCACAAAATCAATCGGATTACTCAAAAATATAAATGTTTTACCTATTAATCACTTAGAAGGACATGTAGCTTCTTGTTTTATTGAGAATAAAATAAATTTTCCTTCAATTTGCTTAGTAGCATCAGGGGGTCACACCAATTTATACCTACTAGAAAATGAAAAGGAGTTTCACCTTATCTCTTCCACGAGAGATGACGCAGCAGGTGAAGCTTTTGATAAGGGTGCTAAGATTTTAGGCTTAGATTACCCTGGTGGAGTTGAAATCGATAGACTCTCTAAAGATGGTAGCAAAAAATTTCACTCCTTCCCTGTTGCTAATCTAGAAGCTAGCTTGGACTTTAGCTTTAGTGGATTAAAAACTTCTCTTAAATACTTTATTGAAAAAAATAAAGATTGGGGAAATAATATTGAGGACATTGCCTGCTGCTATCAAGAAGCAATAGTAGAATCTCTACTTGTCAAAACAAAAAAAGCCGCAATAAAATTTAACTCAAAAAATATATTGTTTGCAGGTGGAGTCGCATGTAATTCTAGACTTAGAGAAACAGCAAAAGACTTTTTTGGAACTAGAGCTTTGTTTCCATCTAATCAATATTGCACAGATAACGGAGCCATGATTGCCATGCGTGGTCTTCAGAAAATCAGACTAAAAGATACAAAAGCTGACAGTAAATTCCCTGTTTTTAGTAGCAGCAAAGTAATTGCTAACCTAAATCTGGATTAATGAAATCGAAATCATCGATATTTAAACCTTTTGACTCTAACAACTTGGATATTTCCTTAGGAACAATCTTAATAAATTGATTCTTTATGGTGTCAAATGACTCCAAAAGCATTGAAGCTTTTTTGCTACTAGTAGCACCTAAATGCTTAGTTAAGATTTCTTTAATTTTTAATAAATCTTTAAGATTAACTTTCTCTATCGTAACCATATCTTGGTTAACTTGTTCATATATGTCCTCATTCTCATTCAATATATATGCAATGCCACCTGACATTCCAGCGCCTAAATTCTTACCTATAGGTCCAAAGATATAAACTTCGCCTCCAGTCATATATTCACATGCATGATCACCGACACCCTCTACAACTGCGACTGCTCCACTATTTCTGACACAAAATCTCTCACCTGCTGTACCTGCCGCAAACAAGTATCCAGCAGTAGCACCATATAAAACGGTATTCCCTATTATTGAATTTCCATCTGTAGAAAAATCTGACTCTCTATCTGGATAAATATTAATTCTGCCTCCATGCATTGACTTACCCACATAATCATTAGCCTCACCCTCTAAATTAATCTTTACACCGTTAATAAGATATGCACCAAATGACTGTCCTGCATATCCTCTAAAGTTAATCGATATCGTATCACTAGGTAAGCCTTTATTGCCGAACTTTTTAGCTATTGCGGATGAAAGGATAGCTCCGACTGACCTATCTTTAGTTTTAATTAACATATCAAATGAATTCTTTTTAAATTCGTGAATACTAGAAGTAAATATATTTATAAGTTCATAATCAATAGGGTCTTCGTTTCTGACATTTCGTTCCATGACTCTTTTTCTAGGCTTCTCATTGGAAGGATCTGGGTCAGCAATTAGTCTGGAAAGATCGAGATTGTTGGTTTTTTGAAAATCAACATCTATATCAGGTTCCAAGAATTCTGTTCTTCCGATTATCTCATCAAGTGACTTAACTCCTATGCTGGCTAAAATCTCTCTAACCTCTGAAGCTATAGAATACAAATAGTTGATTGCGTCTTGAGGTACTCCAGGAAACTTCTTTCTTAATTCAGGCTTTTGAGACGCTATGCCGACAGGACAAGTATTAACATGGCACTGTCTAGCCATTACGCAACCAAGAGCTACTAGAACAGAGGTTCCAAAACCATACTCTTCCGCACCTAAAATTGCTGCCTTAACAACATCTGAGGCCTTCTGGAAACCTCCATCAACACTAAGACAAACTCTACCTCTTAAATCATTCATGACTAAGACTTGCTGGGTTTCAGCTAGCCCCATCTCCCAAGGTATCCCGGCATGTTTAATGGAACCCAAAGGTGAAGCCCCTGTTCCTCCTTCACAACCAGAAATCTGAATATAATCAGAATACCCCTTTACTACACCAGCAGCTACAGTACCTACTCCGACTTCCGAAACTAATTTAACCCCGACTTTTGCGGAGGGATTTGAATGTTTTAAGTCGTAAATTAATTGGGCTAAATCTTCTATGCTGTAAATATCATGGTGCGGTGGAGGAGATATGAGCCCTACTCCAGGAGTTGATAATCTTTGCGAAGCAATCTCCTGAGTGACTTTTTCACCAGGAATTTGTCCTCCCTCTCCAGGCTTTGCTCCCTGAGCCATCTTGATCTCAATTTGTTCGGCAGAAGCCAAATATTCTGGGGTAACTCCAAATCTTCCTGAAGCTACTTGTTTTATTGCACTATTTCTTAAATCACCATTCTCATCTTGAGTAAACCTATCTGAATTTTCTCCGCCTTCCCCACTATTACTTTTACCCCCAATCTCATTCATTGCTATTGCAACAGCTTCGTGTGCCTCTGTACTAAGCGCACCATGAGACATTGCTCCTGTTCTAAATCTTTTCATTATCTCTTCTACGGGTTCAACATTACTTATATCGATTTGTTTCTTTGAGCTTAATTTTAACAAGTCTCTGATAAGAAAAGGAGGTCGATCTTCAGACATTTTAACGAATCTCTTATAATCATCATGAGAACCTGTCTTCGAAGCTCTTCTTATTGCTTTAAATACAGGGGGATTTAATGAGTGATACTCACCATCTTTTCTAAATCTATAAATACCCTCTTCTTTAAGTTTATTATCGGTTTCTTTATATCCTCTTGAATGAAGAAATAGCGTGTCGAATTCAAAATTGCTTAAAGACACACCCCCTAGTCTGCTAACAGTTCCTGGGAAGAATTCATTTGAAGTATCTTCGTCAATTCCAATAATCTCAAAAATCTGAGACCCTGTATAACTAGCTACAGTACTAATCCCCATCTTGGACATGACCTTTAAAATTCCTCTTTCTAAAGCAACTTTGTAGTTTGATTCATATTCTTTGGGGTCGCCATCAAATTTCTTCATCCAGTCAGCAGAGCTCGCAAAAGCAAGGTAAGGGTTAACTGCAGACGCTCCATAGCCTAATAAACAACAAATGTGATGATCTTCTTTAATTTCAGCACTTTCCACTATAATAGAAACGTTCATCCTTTTACCTGAGAGTATCAACTCATTGTGAATAGCGCTAACCGCTAAGAGCATTGGTATAGGACATTTATCTTTTGATATTCCTCTGTCGGATAAAATTAAGACAGTGGTACCGTTGTCGACTTCATTAATTGCTTTTTCCTTTATATTACTTAAGGATTCTTTTAGATTATTATTCTTATTTATTTCAAATAAAGTATTTATTTTTGATACCTTAAAAGAAGCTGAGTCTAGATTGTTAATCCATGAGAATTCTTTATTTGTTAAAACCGGGGAATCGAAAAAAATATAATTATTATCATCTCCGATTTTATCGAAAAAATTTGACTTGTCACCTATTACAACCCTTAAGGACATAACGCTATCTTCTCTGTAAGGGTCGATAGGTGGATTCGTAACCTGAGCAAATCTTTGTTTAAAATAAGAAAAAACTGATTTTGGCTTAGAGGAAAGAGCGGCTATAGGAGTATCATCGCCCATTGATCCAATTGGCTCTTTACCAGTCAAACTCATTGGCTCAATGAGTCTTTCCAAGTCTTCCAAGGAATACCCAAAAGCTTTTTGAAGAAGCAGCAGACTATCTTCGTTGATATGAGATTCTTCGTCAGTGGTAACTTGAGTTGATTCAATTATTTCTTTTGCACTTAGGAATTTCTCGGAAGTCCACTTAGTAAAGTTTCCACTACTAGAGATGCTTTCCTTAACTTCTTTATCAAAAAGTAAAACCTTTTCTTTTGTATCAACGGCTAATATCTTTCCTGGCCCTACTCTACCCGACCTTATTATATCCTTGGGTTGCAAATTCAACATTCCAGCTTCAGACCCCAAAACAATCATGTCGTCTTTAGTTATGTGATATCTAATAGGTCTTAATCCATTCCTATCTAGAACAGCTCCAATGTACCTTCCATCAGTAAATACAATAGCAGAAGGTCCATCCCAAGGCTCTACTATGCAAGAACTATAATCGTAAAAGGCTTTTGTACTTTCAGATAAGTCAGAAATTTTCTCATAAGCCTCGGGAACAAGCATGCAAATAGATTCCAATATGCTCCTTCCAGAAAGGGTCATTAACTCTAAAGCATTATCTAATTCTGAGGAGTCGCTACCGTTATCGTCCACAAATGGCTTAAGTGATTCTATGTCATCCTTCCAAACATTCGATATTGCACAATTCTCCCTAGCTTTCATCCAATTCCTATTTCCTTGGATAGTATTTATTTCTC
>ENA-OREN01003438-OREN01003438.1-marine-metagenome-genome-assembly--contig:-NODE-3438-length-14765-cov-10.736247_pt1 | contig 14765 bp, 17 predicted proteins | sample MGYA00248624_ERZ508555 | MGnify/ENA primary metagenome ERZ508555 (study PRJEB26222, sample SAMN06267773) | marine metagenome | isolation source: Saanich Inlet, British Columbia, Canada | place...
GCCTTCCAACGGATAGATGACCTACCGGCCGGAGCGCTCGTGGTAGTCCCCGACGTGCGCTTTGGGAATGAGGCTGCAGCCATCCGGTCTGCAGGTGGCTACATCATCCATCTTCAACGCCCCCACAGCGAAAGCACTGACGTGATGGGCCACCCATCTGAAACCGAGTCGTCGCTAATAGCCCCCGACATCTCGATACCCAACTACTCCACCATCACCGAACTCCGCCGCCGCCTAGACGGACTGGTGGATCGACTTCAAGCCCGCAGGAGGCGCCCCTATGTCTGAATACCTACCCCCGGCACGACTCTGGAGCCTCGTCGAGGCCGCAGTCGCCGCCGTGCTGATCTTCCTGCCTGTCACCGCCGAGCAGGTGGCCGCCATTCTGGCCTTGGTCGCTGTCGCTACAGGTGAGCAGGTACGCCGGAAGGTGGCATCGAACTGAGTAGTTCGATGCTCGCTGTCACTCGCCGATCTTCTTCCACAAGATCTTCATTGACTCTCGTGGCTGACGCTGGATCTGTTGCCACCACGGGACATCCGGTTCCCGAGAAGGTGGCGGTGTGACGCCTCGCGGCCACACGGTTGCATCGGTCCAATAGGCACCTTGGAGATTGACGTCCGTCAACGTGGCATCCTCGAAGAAGGCCGCGTCGAGGTTGGTGGCATTGAGGTGTGCACCCGCAAGATTCGCCCCTCGAAAACTCGCCCCTCTCAGGTCTGCACCAGTCATTCGAGCCTTTCGGAGGTCTGCGCCATCGCAATTTGCAGAGCGGAGGTCTGCGCTGGGCAGATTCGCTTCCCGAAGGTCCGCACCAGTGAAGTTCGCTGTTCCAAGATTTGCAGAGCAGAGGTCCGCACCAGTGAAGTTCGCTCCAGCGAGTGTCGCGCCACTGAGATTGGCTCCCGTGAGGTTCACTCCACTGAGATTGGCTCCCGTGAGGTTGATCCCATACAACTTCACTCCCAGAAGACTCAACCCCCTGCAGTCAAGCCCCGGACTGTTGCCCCCAATCTTGAGTACATGATCGACCTCTGTCACATCAACAGTGTTACAGAAATCCATGGCGAGTGTCTGAGGGAACTGCTATCGCAACGGGCGCTTAACGCGCTCTTCAATCCACATCTCCAGATCTGACTTGCGGTAGCGCAGATGGCGGCCGACTTTCACGACCGGCGGTCCGGTGCGGTCATAGCGCCAGTGGTACAGCGTTGCCCTCGGAATCTGAAGAATCTCGGCGACCTCGCCTGAGGTGAGCAGCGGTTCCATTTCTCGAACCTAACTACCCCCGGCGGCTCCGAGCGAGCCCTCCCCCACAACTGAGAACCCCGTCCCCTTGACCACGGCATGAGCAGGGGGACGGGGTTCTTTCAGGTTTTCGTGCAAGAACCAACCCTTCCTGGACATCTAAGAGGTGAAGGCGAAAACGAGCGAAGGGACACACAGTGACCACGCCATCAGTGCAGACAATCAGACGATCAGGGTCGAGGTTCTACGTCGATCCGGTCACCGGGGACAAGGTCCCCAGCGTCACCTCCATCGGAGGGATGCTCCCCAAGAGGGCCCTCCAGTTCTGGCGAGGTAAGACCGTCGCCCAGGCGGCCGTCGACGACCTGGGAGTCGTCGTGGACTTCGTCACCAAGGGCAACCCGACTGCTGCCATCGACCACCTCAAGCGTGCCCCAGACCGCTCCTCGGGCCAGGCCGCCAAGTTGGGCACCGACGTGCATGGTCTGTGTGAGCGGATCAACAAGGGCGAGGACATCGGCAACATCCACGCCGACCTGGCCGGGTTCATCGAGCACTACCGACGCTTCCTCAACGACTTCGAGCCGGGCTTCTTGGAGGTCGAGGCCACAGCCTGGTCTGAGACCTACGGCTACGCAGGCACCCTCGACTTCATAGCCATGATCGACGGCGAGGTCGTCATCGTCGACATCAAGACCGGCAAGTCCGGCGTGTGGCCCGACGTGGCTCTCCAACTCCAGGCCTATGCCAAGGCCGACTTCTTGATCGACGCCTCCGGTGAGAGGCGTCCGCTGCCCGAGATCAATGCGGCAGCAGCGCTCTCCCTCCGGCCAGATGGGTACCAACTCATTCCGGTTCGGCTGGGGGACGACGTGTTCGACACGTTCAAGGCCCTGATCGAGGTCTCGAACTGGGAGCACAACGTCAGCAAGACGGTCATCGGCAAGACGCCGGTCGACCCCATCAACACAAAAGAAGAGGTTGCCTAATGGCACTGCACAAACTGTTCGACAACTCACCCAAGTTCGGGGCTGCCGACATTGTCGGTCGGGTCCGTTCCGGGGCCCAAATTCAGGGACGCCCCGTGGCACTCACGGAGTGGCGCTTCACGACGGGAGACCCTGACGTAGCACAGGCCATCGCCGAGAAGTTCGGTGGCAGTCCCAAGACCTGGGAGACCTCTACCGAGGAGTCTCTGGAGGTCATGACCGACACCACGTCGCTCCCGATCCATCTCACGGCCATCCAGTCCGAGTTCGTCCTGTGGGGTCGTGGCAACACCCCCATCAGGTCGTGCAACGGAGAGACCCAGAAGGACGACGCCTGCTCGGCGTGTGTCTGCCCCCGTGACCTCAAGGAGCACAAGGAGGCAGCACGGGCCGGGTCGGCCTGTCAGCCCTCAGTGCGAGCCACATTCCGACTCCTCGACCTGCCCGACCTGGGTCTGTGGCGCTTCAACTCAGCCTCGTGGCAGTTGGCGTCGGCAGTCAATGAGGCCGAGGCAGCCTTGGCCGCTGCCGGTGGCGAGGCCGACGGGGTCCTCCGCCTGGAGTTGGTGGAATACACCACCAAGAACGGGCGCAACGTGTCCTACACCAAGCCGATCATCGAGGTGGCCAAGGTCGCCGCCCTGGCCAGTTGACCAACCCGTCCAAGGCCAAAGGCACCCGTTGGGAGGTGGCAGTTGCCACCTTCCTCCGGGAGGCCGGGTTCATCGAAGTGTACCGCATGGCCCAGACCGGCGAGTTCGACGCCGGGGACCTAGGTGGCATCTCCGAGGTGGCCTTCGAGTGCCGTGACCGCAACCGCCTCACGCTCGCCGAGAACGTGGACGACGCCAACTCCAGGGCCATCAATAAGAAAGCCAAGTACGGGGTCACCGTGATGAAGCGCCGGGGCCGCAAGGCAGCCGACGGCTACGTCGTCATGGATCTTGCCACATTCGCCCGCCTACTCGCCGACCTTCTCACCTGACCCAAGGCAAGGACCTCATGCCGACATTCTCTGACCTGCTCGACACCCTCGATGACGTGCGCCCCGAGGGCAACTCGTACCTGGCACGCTGCCCAGCCCACACTGACCACAAGCCGAGTCTGCTCCTAACCCTGGAGCCATCTGGACGCCTCCTGCTCTACTGCCGGGCCGGGTGCCACACGACGGCGGTCGTCGAGTCCCTCGGCATGAAGATGGCCGACCTGTTCAACATGAGGGTCGGCGACGCCACGACGAGCACCGCCACCGTCGGGCCCAAGGAACCACCCACCGCCGAGCACCTGGCCGCCCTGTCTACTTACTGTGATGCAGCCAACGCCGCCTACAAGGGCAGCCCGGCTGCCGTCTACGCCGCCGAGCGCTTCGGCATTGCCGAGGACCTCGGCTACTACATCGGCCTCGGCTACGACGACGGCTCCATCGAGTTCGCCTACCTGACGCCCACCTATCACCGTGTCCCCCGCCTCGTTGCACCTTTCGTCGACTTCGACGGGGTCGTCCACGGCCTCCAGGGCCGGGCACTGGTCGATGATGCGATCAGGTGGTGTGGGCCCCGCAACCCCGAGGGCCACGTCTGGTCCACCCTGGGTGTCACGGTGCTCGACAGTGACGACGCCAATTTCATGGTCACCGAAGGACCAGGTGACCGCCTCACCGCCGTAGGTGCCGGGTACTCCGCTGTGGGCATCCGAGGTGCTGCACTGGCTCGCAACGCCGACACGGTCGCCACGCTGGCAGCCAACCTGCATGGCCGCCGGGTGGTGCTCTGTGGCGACAATGACGCCAGCGGAGTCGACTTCAACTTGTCCATCGGTGCAGCCCTGGCCGCTCAGGGCCACCAGGTCCACACGCTCGCCATCGCCACGGGCAATGACCTCACGGCCTGGCGGGCGGAGACTCCTGAGACCTTCGACGCTGACCTCCGTAGTGGCCTGCGGGCTGCAACGAGGATCGACGCCAACGCCAATGGCGCCCCACCTGATGATGGCGACGACGATGATGACGGCTACACGCCCGGCAAAGGCGACTGGCTGCCGACAACCGATGAGGGCAACTCGATGCGGGTGATCTCCCTCACGGGTGGGTACGCCAGGTGGTGCCCGGAGTTGGGCTGGCTGCTCTACTCCGACGGCGTCTGGGAACGAGACACCCACAACCAGATTGCCAACGCCGTAGCGATCATCTGCACGATCATGCGGGCCGAAGGCGCAGCCATGGTCGAGCGAGGCGAGGCCGACGACGATGACGACCTGGTCGAACATGGCGAGCGCCTCATCAACTGGGCACGCCGCAGTGAGAACTCGCCCAGGTTCGGCAACGCCATCAAGCACGCCGAGCCCAAGGCCGCCCTCGACTTCAACCGCCTCGACAAGCAAGACGATCTACTGGCGGTCGGCAACGGGACCGTGGACCTCCGCACAGGTGAACCCGGCCCCCATGACCCCAACCACTGGCTGACCCGCCGGGTGGCCTACAACTACAACCCCGAGGCTGTAGCGCCCAGGTGGCGTCAGTTCCTCCTGGAGGTGTTCGACGGTGACGCCGAGATGGCCGCCTTCATGCAACGCCTCATCGGCTACGGCATCACTGGCCACACCGTCGAGCAGTGCTTCGCCGTGCTGTACGGCACGGGCGCCAACGGCAAGTCGGTTCTGTTGTCGGTGCTCGACGAGGTGTTCGACGACCTCGTCGGCGTGTCACCGTTTTCAGCTTTCGAGACCCGAGGTGCCAACACCTCAACTGCCGACATGGCCGCCCTGAGGGGTAGACGGCTCGTGTTCGCCCAGGAAGGTGAACGCTCCAAGCCGATGGCTGAGGCGGTGCTCAAGAACGTGACAGGTGGCGACGCCATCACATGTCGACATCTGTACAAGGATTTCATGACGTTCCGCCCCAACTTCTTGTTGGTGCTCTCGTCGAACTACAAACCACGCTTCGCTGGCCAAGACGAGGGCCTGTGGAGGCGGGTCAAGTTGATCCCGTTCAATCGGTACTTCGCCGCCGACGAGCGTGACCACTACCTCACCCAGACGCTCATGGGCGAGGCTGAGGGCATCCTGGCGTGGGCCATCGAAGGTGCAGCCGAGTGGTACCGCAACGGCCTGGGCGACCCTCCAGTCATCGTCGAGGCCACCAAGACCTACAAAGAGACCAGCGACGAGTTGGCGGGCTTCGTGGGTTGGGTGGTCGTGGCTGACACGCTCGGCGAGATTCGAGGAGCCGTCCTGTATGAGGCGTACCGGGACTGGGCCAACCACGAGGGTGTGAAGCCGTGGACACGTCGCGCCCTGTATGAGGCCGTCATCGAGCGGATGCCGGGCGTGAAGAAGGTCAAGCGTGAGGACGGTGTGTGGCTTGAAGGGGTTCGTCAAGCGGCAACTGCGGAGAGCGCTGGCTTCAGGCCTGCCGAACTCGTCCAGCGGGAAGTCCGGAATGACGCCGCTCCTGACGAACATGACGTGACTGACGCTCCATATAACTCTTTTACTCTTGTTGATTCTTCCCTGGTTAGAGAAGTCTCCAAAACAGAGTCAGAAGCGTCATGTTCGTCAGGCACGGACGACGAGGTGAGGCGGTGAGTCGCACACCGCCCCTCATGGCACCAATCGACAAGGCGTCGATCCGACCCGTCCGCACCCATGAGGACGTAGACGCGGTCATCACATGGATCGAGACCACCAGGCCATCAATGAGTGTTGACACCGAGACCACCGGCCTCGACTACCACGCTGAGGTTCGCCTCGTGCAGTTCGGCGACCACCAGGTTGCCTGGGTCGTCGACCCGCACCGTTGGCCAGAAGTCATCCACCGCCTGGCTGCTGTCTCAACACCGCTTGTGGCACACAACGCCCCGTTCGACATGCTCCATCTCGCCAGGTTCCTCGATGCGGCCAACGTCGTCGGCGAGGTCGCCGCCCTGATGGAGCGCACAACCGACACAGCCATCCTCTCCCACCTCGTGGACCCCCGCGACTCCCGTGACGGAGGCATCGGACACGGCCTCAAGAATCTCGCCCACCACTACGTCGACCCGGCAGCACCGGACTCTGACGCCGAACTCAAGGCAGTGTTCAAGGCCCTCGGGTTCAAGGTTGGTGAGGGCTACGCCAAGGTGCCGATCAACCATGAGACCTTCGTGACCTACGCAGGCACTGACGCGATACTCACCGCACGCCTCCACGAGGTTCTCACCAAGATGGTCGCCGACCTCGGCCTGGAGCACCTGTCAGGGTTCGAGCACCGCACCCAGCGGATTACAACGGCCATGACCGCTCGGGGCTTCAAGGTGGATCGGGCCTACGCCCACGAGTTGTCCGAGGAGTTGGCCTTTGACCAGCAGGTGGCCGAGGAGTGGGTTGCCGCCAACGGGGTCACCAACGTCAACTCGACCAAGCAGGTGGCAGATGCCCTTGTGGCCCGTGGGGCCGTCCTGACCGAGACCACCCCGTCGGGTGCCCTCAAGGTCGACAAGACAGTGCTGGCTGGAATCGACGACGAACTCGCCAACCAGGTGCTCGTCGCCAAGAACTCCTCCAAGTTCCTGTCGTCCTACGTCGACCCAATGATTGAGGCCGCCCATATCGACGGCCGTGTCCATTGTCGGATTAAGAGCCTCGCTGCCCGCACCGGTCGGCAGGCCATCAGCCAGCCACCGCTTCAGCAACTCCCCAGCGGAGATCACCGCATCCGATCCTGTCTGGTCTCTGACGACGGCATGGCGCTGGTGGCTGCCGATTTCAGCCAAGTCGAGTTCCGGGTGCTGGCCGCCCTGGCTAACGAGCAGGCAATGATTGACACGTTCACCGCTGGTGGCGATCTGCATGACGTGACGGCGGCCCGTCTGTTCGGTGAGCGCTTCACCCCTGCCCAGCGCCGCCTGGCCAAGGGTGTCGGCTTCGGCCTCATCTACGGCGGTGGCACCTCCACGCTCGCTCGACAGGCCGGGGTCTCAGACGGCGAGGCGAGATTCGCCATCGAGAAGTTCCTCCGGGCCTACCCCAGGGTGAAGCGCTGGACGCGCCAAGTCGTCGAGCAGATGAAGTACGGCGAGCCCCTAGTCGTCACCGCCACGGGTCGGCGCATCCCACTGGAGCGCAGGTTCGGCTATCGAGCCGTCAACTACATGGTCCAGTCCCTCGCCGCTGACATCTTCAAGGGGTCCCTGATCCAACTCGACGACGCCGGGCTCGGTGAGCACCTTCTCCTCCCGGTCCACGACGAGGTCATCGCCCAGGCACCCGTCGCTGACGCTGAGGAGTTCGCAGCCGAGATGGCAACCACCATGGGTGGCCACCTCGGGCCCGTACCGATCACCGCCGAGGGTGAGGTGCTCGGCACATCTTGGGGCGACAAGTATGACCGCACCTGATCGCACGCCTCCACGCGAGGTCGACCTCTCGGTGCGCTTCTGGTCGAGGGTCGAGCCCTTCGACGTCCGGGACGGCTCGGCGTGTGCCCTCTGGCTCGGGCACCGTCTCCCGGCTGGTTACGGCACCCTGACCGGTGCCGACGGCGTCCACCACTACGCCCACCGGGTCTCCTGGGAGTTGATACACGGCCCCATCCCTGAGGACATGGTCATTCGGCATCGGTGCAACACGCCGTCGTGTGTTCGCCCCGGCCACCTCCAAGTCGGCACCTACGCCGACAACGAGGCCGACAAGAATGAGGAGAACCGGCACCGGGTTCTGCCCGCTCTCACCAGAGATGACATCCGGGCCATCCGGCACTGCTACCGCACTGGCCGCTGGTCTCAGGGCGATCTGGCCCTCATGTTTCTGGGATCAGGGCGTGGTCAGCCGACCATCCACAGGATTGTCACGGGCCGGGCATACGTTGCCGCAGGTGGTCCAATCACCCGCCCCGGCCGTGGAAAGCCTCCCAAGAGGAGGACGTCATGAGGATGAGTCGGGCGGACCGAACCGCTCTCGACGACCTCGACCGCCTCTCCCGTCTCATCGAGGACCTGCGCCGCAACTACACCGCCGCCGTCGCCATGGCCGACGAGGTCAACATCACCTCTTCAATCGATGGGCCCTCGAACCGCTCCGGCTCCCATGCCGATCCCACGGCCAGGGTCGCTCTCGACGGTCGGCGCCAGAACCGACGAGCATCGGTGCGCCGGTCCCGAAAAGCGATCGCCGCATCGCTCAGGCATTTGCAGGAGGCCGTGTTCCACGCGGTCGCTGCAGCGAGTGTTTCCGATGGCGGAGAGAGGTCCACGACCCTGCCACCCGCGGACACAAGGATGGAGAAATGAGGTTCGAAGAAGTCCACATCACTTCCCCTAGCGATCCACAGGAAGGAACACCTACGGTCGGACCACATGCTGACAACGACCCGATCCAAGAACGAACGCCGCGATCAGAATCCCTTGACATCGGTGTAATTACATGCGTGCAATTTGGAAGGCGGGTCTACACCCTCTAACGACGAACGGAGGCCCGTGCAAGGGCCTCCGTTCACCAGACCATCAGACATAAGCCTTCGGGCCTTACACGAGAAAGCAGTTTGCGAAATGCTCCCTTCGAGCGGAACCATAGCGGGTGACCCTGCACCGATCCATTACCCACACCTCACGAACTTGGACGAGTTCATCGACTCCAAGGCCAGAAGTGTGGCCAGCCATAAGACAAGCCGACGCACAGGTCGCACCATCCCCCTTGCCAAGGTCCACCGAGATCTGGACTCGTGTGACGCCTACATGGACGCTTGGGTGGCGGCCCTGGAGGCAATGGAAACCTGGGACCCTGACCGTGCAGGCGGTATGACCCTACGGTCGTATGTCCTGTGGCGGATGTTCAAGCCGGGCAATGACACTTCATGGTTCAAGGCCGGGGCGAGAATTCCAAAAGTGGCCCTGTACCCGTACCTGGCCAACGCAATCATCCACGAGGACATCGTTAGCCAGCGGGTTGCATGGCTCGAAATGGGATATGACGGCTTTGTGTTCGACCAGGTGCATGGCCTGACCCATCCTAAGCAAATGACATTCGTGGTGTTCGATGAGGCCGGTCAGCCCGAGGTTGTCGAGCCATCTGATGTCGACAAGGCATCCACGGACCCAACCTTCGACGGACAGATGATTCTGTTCCGCACCGAGGCCCTAACCGAGATCGAGCGTCTCGTCTGGACTTACCGTCAGGCGGGCTATACCAATTCGGAAATCGACGACATGGTCCCCCATGGCCTCCTCCCCAAGACAGCAAGCCCGAAGTCACGGGCTGAGACCGTGTCCAGGATCTACTCGGCGGCCAAGGCCAAGGCGTCGGACTTCTTCGGGTCTTGAGTCCCGTCCGAGCAACCCACAGACGGCACCACGCCGTGGGAGATTCCTCCAGATTCCCATGCAAACTCGGACCGCCTATGGACATATCAATGGTGATGACGTCGTTACGACCGTGAGCCCATGCATCTTCCCCGCCCTTGCCTCGACTGCGGTCAACACACCCGCCCAGGCCATTCCCGCTGCCCGGCCTGCACCCGCCAGGTACGCCGTGTGTGGGACCGCCAGGCAGTCCGTAACCGTCAGAACCGCATGAGAGGTGCCGGGGGTGGGGCTGCCCGCCTACGCCGACAGGTCAACACCCAGGGGGACTCCTCCTGCATGGCGTGTGGCTCGTGGCACCCAGCCACGGAGATTGCCATCGACCACGTCGTCCCAGTCTCACGTCAAGGCACCGACCTCAACGACAACGTGCAGCCCCTTTGCATCCCATGCCACCGCCACAAGACGGCCAGGGAGCAGTCGAGAAAACCGCCGCTCTGACAGCACTGCTCATCGACCCGTAGTCTGGCTTCATGAAACGGCTTCTGGTTGTGCTCGTCTTCACCATCGCCGTTTCCTGCGGAACTGACCCTCTGACTGCTTGTTTTGAGGAACTTGACGGCTCCCTTGATTGTTCCTACCAAGACTTCAGGGGTGTTGACCTATCAGGCCGCAACCTTCGAAACAGCGATATGACCGGCGCCAACCTTATGGAAGCGAACCTCACGGAAGCGTTGCTCGTGGGGGCCGATCTCAGCGAGGTGTTCCTCGAAGGGGCGAACCTCGAAGGGGCCAACCTCTCTGCCGCGAACCTCACTAGAGCGAACTTCCGCTCGGCCAGCCTCGTCGTTGCAGACCTGACAGAGGCTGACCTGACAGAGGCTGACCTGACAGAGGCTGACCTAACCGGGACGATCCTCGACGGGGTAGACCTCTCTTCCCTGGACCTGGCCCCTCTAGATCTAACCGGGGCGAACCTCACCGGAGCGATCTTCGTCGGAGCGGATCTCCCGTCAACTCACCTTGCTGGCTTGGCCCGCAACGGAGCGGACCTTTTCGGGGTAGACCTCTCCTCTGAGGATCTGTCGGGGGCTGACCTGATGGTCATGCCGCTCGCCAGAGCAAACCTAAGCAAAGCGAACCTAAGCGAAGCGAACCTCGCCTATTCGAACCTCCCTGGTGCCGACCTCACGTCAGCGAACCTCCGGGGTGCCGACCTCACTGGTGCCGACCTCACCTGGGCCGACCTCGCCTGGGCCGACCTCACTGGTGCCGATCTCAGCAGCGCTGACCTCACCAGCGCCGACCTCGCCAGCGCCAACCTCACTGGTGCCGACCTCACTGGTGCCGACCTCAAAGAGGCGTACCTCCGGGGTACCGACCTCACGTCAGCGAACCTCCGGGGTGCCGACCTCACTGGTGCCGATCTCACCAGCGCCGACCTCGCCAGCGCCAACCTCACTGGTGCCGACCTCACTGGGGCGAGAGTCTTTAGGTGGCCGGGGTGGCGGCGCACGATTTGGCCAGAAGGATTCAGCCCACAGGCTGCTGGCGTGATCTTCGAGTAGGTCGCCCACGCAGTGTTGGTACGCCGCTAGGGCCCATCACGAACACCAGACACTCCACCTGGCCGGTTGCGGGAGGGAGGGTCCAAAGTTCCGAGATTCGGCGCTCTACAGAACGGGCTGTGGAGGCACGAATTCTCACGCCTAGTTGGTCTCACTTTTTCCTAGTGGTCGCCGGTCGCCAGAACCTCTCTCGGAGCACCAGCCACCTTGCCTCTCCGAGGCAACCTCACCAGAGCACCACCAATGGCCTCGTACTATGATCGGTCCACTCTCATGGGTGTGCGATCAGACAACAAGCGACTGCTGCGCCTTGCAGCGGCGGCTGGCGACATCTTCGCAGCGCGTCTGCAAAGTGCAGAGGCAATGCAGATCATGGCGGCCGCCACTCAGGCCGGAATGGACCAAGCCGAAACACTGACCAAGTTCTGGCAGAGTCAATACAACCGGGTTATGACGGAGTTGATCGAGTTCGCCCTGTCTCGCCGATCAGGCTCTCAATGGCTAGCCATTGTCCATCAACACGATGAACGCCTAATGAAGAACGGATTCCTTGGTGCCGTTGAGCGAGTGTTCAGCCGTGCCATTGCTGATGCCACATGGGCTGCCATCACTCGACCTCGAACTAGCGGAAAACTGCTCAAGAAGTCTGACGGACAACTCCACAACCACCAACTGTTGTCAACCAGCACCGTGCAAGTGGCCGCGTACGAGAACTTGTTCGTTGTGCTCCTCGACAGTGAAACCTCCGTTTTCGGGGCCGAGTGGAATGTCATGGAAACATTCTTTGAGTCCGTCAGTTTTCCGGCGAAACTAAATGTCCCCGTCGGCAAGGCCGGGACACTCGAAGTTGACTCAGATTGGGCTGACGTGTTTCTGGCTCAAGGCATGACCGCTATGAGCATGCCCTAGTACTCACTCGCACCCATGCCCCCTCTGCTCAGAACCGGTGCATGGATTATCGGAATCTTCACCTTCCCCGCTTTGCTAATCGGGAGCAGACGAGCGTTGTACGGTGACCCCACCGAGATCCTCACCCCGTGGTGGGCTCTCCCATTGATCGCTCTCGGGATAATGGCCGGTGTGTGGGTATTCGGGAATGTGTTCCCCCTGATCGCAGAGTCATTTGCGGCAGGCTTGATGATCGGATCAGCAGCCGCCATTGTTCTGGCCTGGTTCGTTCCCTCTGACCCAGTGCTGTACTTCGCCGGTTCTTTTCTAGCGCTGCCTTTGAACTACTCAACCGCTAGAGGACAGCGTATGCGGGTCGAAATGGCGCGCTCTGCAGGCGCGATTCTCGGGCCGTAGAGACAGGAGCCCGAGACTCCAGGAGATCCTCCCCAAGGAGGCACCGACATTGTCTCGACCAGTGCCCGCCGAGGACCGAAGGTCCCACGCGTCCACCACGCCAACCATCACTCGATCTACCGCTACCACCCCGTTGCCGGACCCGCCGCCGAGCCTCGGGACCGTGGGAGCGGGTTACTGGATTGAGGTTTGGACTGCTGGGGCTGGTGTCTACCAACCAACTGACACCTACGTCATCGAGCGGTACTGCTCTCTTCAAGAGCGACGACGCGACCTCATGGACCTCGTAGAAGTCGACGGGTGGCTGACTACAGGATCAACCGGCCAGGTGGTGGTCCACCCGACTGCCAGAATGGTCGCCGACATAGAGGGAAGATTGTCCTCGCTTGAGGACCGCCTCGGGCTCAACCCCGAGGCGCGCCTTCGTCTTGGAATTACCGCTGTTGAGCACCAGAGCCGACTTGACGCTTTCCTCTTAGAGGGAACCTCCCACTAAGGCCCGCCGGGCAGTGACTCACAGGGTTCACCGTCATTGTCACCGTCGAGGCGGGCCACGTCGCCGTAGTAGGGGAAGTAGGTGTCGAACCATGCCTTGGCGGCGGCGTAGGTCGAGAAGTCTGAACAGTTCTTCGTGTTCCCCGGATTATCGGGCACGCCAGCGGTCGTTGTCGTAGGCGGCACCGTCGTAGTAGTTGGTGGAACCGTCGTAGTTGTAGTCGTGGTTGTTGTGGGACCGCCTGGCAGAGACTCACACGGTTCGCCATCGCCATCTCCATCGAGCCCAGCGACATCTCCGTAGTACGGGTAGTACGTATCGAACCACACCTTGGCTTCCGCGTAAGTCGCAAAGTCTGAACAGTTCTTCGTGTTGCCGGGGTTGGGTACAAGCGTTGTCGTCGTGGCGACGGTTGTGGTTGTCGTAGCCGGAGCAACCGGCGGTCCTGTCGAGCCGCCACTCGATGCCTGGGTGCAGGTTCCAAGCATTGTTCTAAGTGCTGACAGTTCGCTGTCAGTCACTGTCAGCCCCCAGCGAATCTTGATGTCCGTCCATGTGTCGGCGTACTGACATGAATAACTGGTGTCTGGTGGGGTCCACTCGTCGGGTCCTCTGGAGCCTTTGGAGCGGTTCGCCGATGCAGTGACTGCTATCAGGTGTTGCGGGTCTGAGAGGTCGTTGTAGTAGTCGTGTTTTGTTGCGGCCGACCATGCCCAGCCGCCTGATGCGTGGGCGTTGGCTAGTGGAACGAAGTGGTCAATATCGAGACCACTCGGGTCCTCTACGAAGATCCCGGTGAAGGCTGCGAACCATCGCCCGCCGGTTACCTGACACCCCGAGTAGTTGAGCACTGGCGTGTCTAGTGATTCAGCGAACAGCACCTCGTGGCGGGCACTCATGCAATCGCCGTCTGAATCGGCCCAACTGGTTCCCCAGTCGTCACGCTCGTAGTCGATCGGCGCAGATGCGTTGCTGACCATGAGCGGTGACACAAAGTCTTCGATCCAGTCGCCGCTCAGGGTTGTGGTCGGAGCGACCGTGGTTGTTGTAGTTGTGGTTGTTGTCGGAGTGGCCGTGGTCGTCGTTGGGACAGTCGTAGTTGCGGTTGTTGTCGGCGCAGCCGTCGAAGTCGTGGCCTCTAGCGGCGTCGCGGCGGTCCCGGCAATAGTTGTCGCCGGTGCTTCACTGGCAGTCGACGGAACAACCACTGATGCGCTTGTTGTTGATGGCGCAGCGGTTGTGGAAGGCCCTGTAGTGGGCTCAACGCCGGAAGTCGAAACAGCCACCGTGGTGGTGCTTGCAACTTCCTTGGAGGAGGCTGACGTTGTCGGCTCCTCCGCTTCTTCGGCGACAGCAGTACTGGGCGGGATCGACGTGGACGGTACCAACCCTCTGGAATCGCGGCAGACCGCAGTCCCTGGGTAGAGCATGCATCCGGCTTCCAGCCAGACATCGGCCGGTGTCAGACCAGCACTCCCAGCTTCCCTCCTCCAAGTCTCGACATTCCCACACTTTTCGAGGGTGGCAACGAACTCGGCGTCACCCTCAGAGTCCCAGTCGATCGACTCCTCATAAGCCCTCTTCATTTGTGTCGTGCACGCCCTGAGTACCTCCGGGGCTTGGGTCGTGGGTGGTGCCGTGACCGGAGTCGCTGTGCTCGATGGGACACCAGTTGTCGTGGTTGCCTTCGTCCTAAGAACTGGATTGTCGGAACTTGAACTGCACGAGACAGCCAACAGGCCGACTGACAGAACCACTCCCAACAACCTCATGTTCAGATTCTGTCACTGATCAGAACCCAGTTCTCTAGGGCGCTCACCAGAGCCGACTGCTACGCACCGTGTTGCCGAGCAGACGCATCCAGTGTGTGGAACTATCTGATGATGC
>ENA-OREN01003440-OREN01003440.1-marine-metagenome-genome-assembly--contig:-NODE-3440-length-14763-cov-5.385673_pt1 | contig 14763 bp, 11 predicted proteins | sample MGYA00248624_ERZ508555 | MGnify/ENA primary metagenome ERZ508555 (study PRJEB26222, sample SAMN06267773) | marine metagenome | isolation source: Saanich Inlet, British Columbia, Canada | place...
GACCAGTACCTTTCAGTAAAGGAGAGATTCCAAGTCTACACAAACAAGAAAGGTGAAATCAGCAGGGCAACATCAAAAATAAATCCGCCAATTCCAAGGGAGATCAGAGTTTTTGAGGAAGGCAAGGAATTTTCAATTGACTCAATTGATGTCGTGCCAATGCCAGTTGACCATTCCGTTCCCGGAGTTGACGCATTTATCCTGCATACGTCATCAGGTTCAATTGCAAATACCGCGGATTTACGATTTCATGGAAGACGTGCAGATGATACTGAAAAATTTGTAGAAAAGTGTGGAGAGTCATCACTTGACTTGATCCTATGTGAGGGAACCCGTGTTGAATCTGAATCATCAATGACTGAATTTGACGTGGAAAGCATTTCAAGTAAAATAATTGATGAAACTAAAGAACTAGTAATTTGCGGTTATCCTGTTCGTGATTTAGACAGACTGATGTCATTTTATCTTGCTGCAAAAAATTCCGGACGATACTTGGTAATTGACCTAAAGCAGGCATATCTATTGAAACTATTTTCAGGTTCTGTATATTGTAGTAAATTGTATCCTGCACCAGATGATAAAGATATTAAAATTTTCATTCCGCGCGGAACTTGGAGTCTTATAGACAAGGATTTGACTAAATTTTCTCAAGAGCAACTTTACAAAGATTATACAACATGGCAAAGAGAATTTTTGGATTATCCAAATGTTGTGGACTTTCGTGATATTGCGAAAAATCAAAAGGAATTTGTCTTTTATTGCAGTGACTTTAACTTGCAAAATTTGATAGATGTAAAACCAAATCCGGGCTCGTCCTACATTCGCTCACTAACTGAGCCGTTTGATTTGGAGATGGAACTAAAGGAGGAACAGATTAAAAATTGGTTTGAGCGTTTTGGCATAATTGGTAAGGAGCGTGAGTGGAATAAGGTTCACGTATCAGGTCACGGTGATGGAGTACAGATTAAACATGTCATAGATGGTGCAAAGGCCAAAAAACTAATTCCAATTCATACACAGCATGATGAGTATCACAAGAAATGGCATCCAAACGTCACATCCGTGAATCAGCATGGGACATATAATTTATAAAAATAATGGCTTTGATTAAATTACAAATTTTTCTAACATCAGTTAAACCAAATCAGAATGATATTTTTAAAGAAAAATTCATTAAACAAAAAAACACAGAACACATATGGGGTTTTTCAGATTCAGAAAAAAATTTGAAAATTTGGCAAAACATAAACAATAATGATTGGATATTATTTTATTTTAATTCAAGATATACATATGCAGGAAAAATTATAAAAAAACAAAAATCAAATAAAATCACAAAAAAAATATTTGGGCAAGAATTACAAGATAAAAATTTAATAATTTATTGTAACGAAATTTATGAGATTAAAAAAGGATTTCAAAAAACAAATTTAGATATGGGATTTCAAGCTGCAATCCCAAAAAAACACAAAATAAATCTAATTCAAGCAAAAGAAAAATCAGTGTATGGTATCATTGAGAAATTCAAAAATATTGAAAAATATCTAGAAATCAAAAAAATTAAACTAAAATTAGAAGAATTTGAAACAATAATTCCATCTAGTATGAAAAAAGAAATACGTAAAAATAAAGTAACGACATTAAGAAGAATTAGAGATACAATAAAAAGTAAAAAATTAAAAAAAATTTATCAAAATAAATGTCAAATTTGTAATTATTCATTTCCTCAATACGTGAAATTAGGGTATTCAGAAGTACATCATGTTTGGCCAATGGGAGATAAAGGGAATGATGACTTTGACAACATGTTAGTTTTGTGTCCAAATCATCATACAGAATTTGATTATAGAGTTATTCAATTCAATTCATCTAAAAATAATGTCATAGAGGACCTTGAAGGAAAGAAAATAGGAACAATTTCTTACAAAAAAGGGCATATATTAGATAAAAAAAATATATCATTTCACAATACAGAGGTAAGGAGAACTTATTTTGAGTCTTAAATCATTTCCATCATTAACAGGGTATTCATCAATTTCAAATGATCCATATCATGAATTTTTTGTTCCATGTTTTTTGAATTCAAATTTTTATTGTAGATATGGAGGATTTTTTACATCAAAAAATCTTGCATTATGTGCTGAAGGCATTGCAGAATTTTTGAATAATAATGGAACAATGCAATTAGTATTATCGCCATTATTTACAAAAGAAGATGTTGATGCAATAAAAAAAGGGATTACTAACCGAGAAGAAAAAATTAAAGATAATTGGATAAAAAGTTATGAAAAACTAGAAGAAAAATTTGAAAAAGATCATGTGCGTGCTTTAGCATGGATGTTATCCCAAGATCCACCAAAGTTAGAAATTAAATTAGCGATCTACAAAGACATTCAAGGAAATATCATGGATAATGAAACTCTAAAAAGTTCTGGAAAAGCTGATTTGAGCATAGGTGTTTTTCATGATGAAGAAGGTAATTCAATTTCATTTAGTGGAATTATAAAACCGAGTTTGAACAATGAAGATGAATTTACTGATATTACTATTCATAAAAATTGGATTCATAAAGAACATGTAGATTCTGATTTTAGAAAATTTTCCAATTATTGGGATGCATCAGATATTTTTGAAACAAAAAATGAAACTGAATTTGAAATAATGGAGTTGCCAAAGGTATTAAAAGAAAAAATTCTAGAACTCAAACCAAAATCAATTGAAGAATTAGATTTAAAACACATTCCAAAATTACGTAGATATCAAAAAAATGCAAAAGATTCATGGATAAATCATGGATATAGAGGGATTTTTGAAATGGCCACGGGTACAGGTAAAACATTTACTGCAATAGGGTGCCTAAAAGAAATTCAAAAGAAAAATCCCGAAATGTTTGTAGTTATTGCTTGCCCTACTCAAAATCTAGTTTCTCAATGGCATCGGGAATTAAAAAAATGGGATTTTGAAGCTATGACTACATTAAAAGGAAAAATAAATTGGAAACCAAAACTAACAAAAATTCTCAATGATTATAATTATGGAATTAGAACAGATGATGAAATAACAATCATAGTAACAACATATGCCACATTTTCTAAAAAAGAATTCAAGAAGATTGTACAAAAAAATACCAAACTATCTGTACTGATTGCAGATGAAGTTCATACTGCAGGAGCACCAACAATACAAAATGCAATGTTACCAGAATACAAATTTAGATTAGGATTAAGTGCCACACCACAAAGATATTTTGATGATGAAGGATCTTTATTTTTAATAAATTATTTTAAACCAACTCAAGAATGCAATAATTGTCATGAAAGTTCTACTATTTTTAAAATGAATATTAAAGATGCAATAAAAAATAAAATCCTGGTTCCTTACTATTACTATCCACATTATATTGATTTAACAAGAGATGAATTAATAGAATACAAAGAAATTACACAAAAATTACAACCAGAACTTCATAAAAAACCTCAAGATCAAAATAAAGAAATGTTAACTATACTTTTAAACAAAAGAGCAAATATTTTAAAAAATGCTGAAAAAAAAATTAATGCATTTGAAGAAATTATTGATAAAAATAAGAAATTAAAATATGCCTTGGTGTATTGTGCTCCATCTAAAACAGATAATCAATTATCACAGATGAATAAAGTACAAAAAATACTAAATCAAATACCAATACCAAACAGCATAATTAAATCAGATTTAACAAATCTAAAAGAAAGGGAAAAAATTCTAGAACAAGTACAATCAGGAATTCTAAATTGTGCATTGGCAATCAATATTTTAGATGAAGGAGTAGACATCCCACCATTACAAACAGCAATCATTCTAGCTAGTACTGGAAATCCAAAACAATTTGTTCAAAGAAGAGGGAGAATCCTACGTACGTGGAATGGAACATATCCAGATGGAACCACAAAAAAACATGCAGTTATTCACGATATTTTTGTTATTCCATATTTAACCGAAACAATAGATCCAAAATACGAGGAATCAGAAAAAAATATTGTTAGAAAAGAATTAGAAAGACATTCAAAAATGTCTGAAATATCACTAAATCCAAAATATGGTATTAAAGAAATCGATAAAATAAAAAAGGCGTATGAAATCCACATAACAAAATAATGATAAATCTAAAATACTAAAATAGATAACACAATTAGTGGTAGAACTTTCCATTAATCCATTAATTATTGAAAAAATAAAAAAATTAGATGAGGGAGATGAGTTTAAAGAATTATTATTAAATTTGTTAGATTTTGAGAAACTACGAAATAATTTGGGTGATAAAGAATACACAAAAGAATATGATAGAAGAATTTCAGATTTTGTAAACAAATATGGTGTTGAATAATGGCAGGAGAAAATTTAAGGATAAAGAGTATAGAATTAAAGAATTTTAGGCCATATGAAGACGTTACAATAGAATTTTCTCAAGATAAAACAAAGTCATTCACCATAATTGAAGGAAATAATTCTGCGGGAAAAACATCATTAATCAATGCAATGTATTGGTGTCTTTATGGACAAGAACAATTTCTTAATGTTGGAGAAGGAAAACCCATTCCTAATCAAAATATTCTAAATAAGACAAAAGTAGGTGAAGGATGTGATAGTTCAGTAATAATTACAATTAATGATGATAAAGGTCCAAAATATCAAATTTCAAGAACTTTAGAAAGTAGACGTCAAAATAATGATAGAACAAAAAGATATGATGATGATGCAGCAGGACAAATAGATTCAGGAATTACAACTTTGATTTCTCAATCATTTAGTCAAAGAGACGACAGAGGAAATTGGGAAGCAACAGATGATGTTACACGATTCATTTCCAAAGTGGCTAAATTTCTACCTGAAAAACTATCTAGTTTTGTTATTTTTAATGGTGAAATACTAGATTCATTTTTCAAAACAGAAAATGCTGAAAAGATCAAAGATGGTATTGAAAAAGTATCGGGTTTACCCATTACTGAAAAATCTATAGAACATTGGGAGAAAATGGTGAAAGAATATTCAAGAAAAGCTGCAAGATCATCAGGAACATCAGCTACACTCATTCAAGAAAAACTAGACAATAAAGAAAAAACATTTGACAAAATATCCAAGGAGGTTTCAATATTGGAAAAAAATATGGAAGAATATAGAGAAAATTCAAAACAACTTCAAATAGAATCTGACAAATATCCACTAAAAGCATTGGAATTACTTAAAGAGCAACAGTATTCTGAAGAAGTCAATAAAAAACAATATGAAAAATTTGCATCAGATCAAACAGATTTTCGAACTACATACATTGTAGATAATTTTGCACGAATTTTGTTAAAAAGTGCTACGGAGCATACATCACAATTATTAAAAGAATCAATAAGTAAAGGCGAAACCCCACCTCCTGTCAAACATTTCTTTTTAGAAGATTTGATTAGACATAGAGAGTGTATGTGTGGAACAAAGTTTAATGAATCAAGCAGTGAAATGACACATCTAAATAAGTTAAGGGAAAAAGTAAAAAATTCCCCATTAGCAAATATTTCATTTGAAGGCAAAGAGACATTGTCTGACATGGAAAATAAATTAGATCCTGAAACAATTCTTGCAAGATTAACAGAATTACGTGAAAAAGAAAATCAATATAGTTCAGCATTCAGAGAAGCTACTGAAAAAGTAAATGGGACGATTGAAAAACTAAAAGAGTATGATGAAGTAAAAATTAGAAAACTTGCAACTGGTCTTGATAACATTAGACAAGCAAGAGATATCGCACATGGGGAATTAAACTTGAAAAAATCTCAAAAACAGGCAATAGCATTAGAAATAAAAACACTTGAAGGGCAAAAAACACAAGCAACAGGTACCACTGAAGTTACTAAAAAATGGAAGATGAAAGAAAATCTGGCAAAAATGTCATTGACTACACTTTATCAAGTGAGAGAGGAGTTACTTACGGATATTAGAGAAAAAGTACAGAATAAAACTGAAGAAATATTTAAAAAATTAATTACACGGCATTGGCAAATTGACAAAGTAGAGATTGACGAAAATTACAAAATTAGAGTGATTGATACTGAAGGAGTAGACAATCTAAAGACCTTATCAGCTGGACAAACACTATATCTAGCTCTAAGTTACATTGCTGCAGTTAGAGAAGTTACTGATACAAATTATCCAATGATCATAGACTCTCCGTTTGGAAGAGTTTCAGGAATGGAAAGAGTTAGAGCTGCTGAAGACCTTCCCCTATATCTACCAGAAACTCAAATTACATTGTTAGTTACAAACACAGAATATAATGCTGAAATTGAAAAAGATTTGCAAACAGGAAAACACATCCCATCAATTAAAGACACACTGCAAAAAAATAAAAGATTAGGAAAAGAGATGAGATTGGAATTGGAGAAAATTTCAGAGACATCTTCTAGAACCATTGTTGAGGAGGTAAAATAAAATGAGTCAGGATGAAACATTTGAGTTTAAATTTAAAAAATATGCAAGTTATGATGAAGAATATTCAGATTTTTATAAAGATCTAACCAAAGTAACAAAATCTTTTTTCTATCAAAAAAACATGACAAATATTTTCATAACTGCTATGGCAATAGGATTCAAAAAAGATGCTCATGACCCACTCAAAAAATCAAGTAATAGTATACCTACAGAAGTATTTACTAAAGAAGAAAGATGGTTAATCATTTCATTATACATGAAAACTCATCCAAAAGAAGGAGTTTCGACATTATGGGAGCCTGAACAAATCCTCAAAAACGCAGAAGAATATGCAAATGGTGGAATTGCATATTTGAAAATGCTTTATGAAGACAATGATGAACCATTAGAAGCACTAGAAGAAGAGTTTAGAAAATATTTGGAATAATTATGTCTGTCGGTATTTCTGAACCAGAATCTGCGGAATATTATGCTCCTCATATCAATGAGTACTATACTCCATTAGGCGGTTTTGACATTGCAAAAAGCAAGTCAATTTGGATTGCACTTGTTGCATGTGAGACAGGAAGAGGGAATGATATTAGATTCTATAAATGGAAATTCAATGGAGTTTGGAAAGTAGATCATGCAAGAATGTCATGTGGGTATTGGGATTGGGATGGGATTCCGGAGAAAGTAAACATCTTAAAAGAAAAATTCAATATCAAATAAATTTATCATGATTGATTCAAATTTAAGAGAAAAATTAAGAAAAATCCCAGAATTAGTGTGGAGCGAATTATTGGATGAGGAAGAAGGAAAAAGTATAATTGAATTACAAACAATATTCGGAAGAGAATTCATTGTAGATAGAGAACAGAAATCAAATAGAAAAGAAAAAGTATGGTATAAAAAAGAAATTATTACAAAAAATTTAAAACAAAAATTAGACATACAAGAAAATGATTTTTCTAAGGACAAAGTAGGAAATGACACATTTTCTAAAACTATTGCAAACTCAATAACTGATTTACGAGAAAGTGGAAAAATCATTGATGTAAAATATGGATTCCCACGATATGGAATATGGAGAAAAACATCTCCTGAAGAAGAAACAGCTATTATGGAGTTTAAAAACGGAAATTACTCATGGCCCGAAACTGATTCAACATCTCAAGAAATTAAAAAAAGAGAATTTACAAATTACATACTAAAAATATACGAACGAAAATGTTGTATCTGCCAATTCAAGGATCAAAAAAATTTGTCAGCCGTGACCATTGTTCCATTAGAAATCATGAAAGATTTTGAACCTAAAAATTCTCTTAGTCCTTCTAATGGATTATTACTTTGTAGAATATGTGAGACTGAATTTGAAAAAGGGGTAATAGAAATCAGTGAAAACGGGGAGATTATAAAAACAGAAAAATTCCATAATTTAGATGATTATCATTTAGAATATTGGATTGAAATAATTAATGGTATTTTAAAAATTTCTTTTCCCAAAGGAAATACTCCTGGGAAAAAATTTCTTAATTTAAGACGGAAATTAAAATGAAAAATCTTTGGGTTTTTCATATTCTTTACCCAATTTTGAAGGCCAAGATAAATTCAATGTTTGTTTATTGCACACAGGGCATGACACATCATTAATTTCTGAAATTTTATATCCAGAAATTTTCTTTGGATGTGTGTGATTAGAACATTCAGAGTCAGAACAAGTAAGTTTTGGCAATGCCCAAATATTTTTTGCTAAAGTTCCAAAATAATTTCCTCTGTTGTAGATACTAGAAACGGTCCATTCAGTTCTAATTTTTTGATTTTGTTCATCTTTTACAACAGTTTGTTTGTTTATTTCTAATCCAGAATAGGCATAACCTATTTTTTTAGCAGGTTTTTTAGTTTGATCAACATAGTTAAGTTTTGTATTAAAACTCGAATTACTGATTGATTTATTGACAATATCGTGTAGTAATGTCAAATTACCTAATCTTTTTGCCCATCTATCAAGGTTTTGAGCTTCTGGATAATCTTTTTCATAAGTTGAGAAAAACTTTTTTTGGTTCCAATTATCTTCAGGAATTTTACTGTCCATTTTTGGTATTTTGGGTAAAATATGTTCTAATTCAAGTTTATCAATAGCCTGTACGTCTGAAACATCACTGCCTAAGTAATGAGAAATATGTTTTAAAATAAATTTTGCAACATTAGTTTGATTTTCAACTTTATACTCATTGATATTATCAACAAAATCAGAATCATCATCTTCTTGAATTAAAAATTTTATAATTTTTTCCAAATCTGATTTTGGGTTAGACCCATTATGAATTTCTTCACAAATAGTCAACATTAAATTTTCTAATTTAGTGGCTTTTTTATCCCGAATCGTTTTATATCTAAAGAAAAAACAAACTAAAATTTTTACCAAAATAATAAATTCATCAGTGTCAGGTCTCCATTTTCTATACGCAGCCATAATTGGAAGGCGAGGATACTCTGCGTCAAGATCATGTAGATCAATTAGTGCAGGTAAAGGATCACGATTCTCTCTAATTTTAGATTTAGATTCAGATTTGAAATTTGAATCAGGATCTGATAATATATTTGAAATTCCAGCATCTAAAGTTAAATCTTTTGTGATGTAGGCAATAGCTAAAGATTCAGATTTTTCTTCAAAATCTTTAGGATTAGAACTAGATTGTCCATTATTCTCAAATTGTTTAAAACGATATTTTATTATTTTGAACAAGTTTGTTTTTGATGCTTTTACTTTTCCCGATAAATGTTGTATGGGAAAATTAGTACAAGAAACCTTGTTTCCATCATCATGACCTCTTGAACGAATGGATTCAAAAAGTAAGGAATCAGGATCCTTAACAGAGTTAATAAGTTCATCCCATTTTTCGCTAAATTTATTCTTTTTAGCATTATCTTTTATCTTTCCTAAAAGTAAATTTTTTATGAGATTGGACTTACTTAATGCTTCACCTCTACCATTAATTGTTTCAAAAATTTGAAAAGCATCATCGTCTTCATTGACAATAATTCTAATATTTGACAAACTATGTCCTATTAATCCTTTAACAAAGTTTTTCAAATTAGGGATATTATCGATTTTGTTTTGTTTTGAAAGTTTTTCTATTCTTTGATCAATCAAATCTTTTTTGATGGAATTATAGTTTTTACCCCCACTGTGTTTTTGTTCTTTTAATTTTTCGATTTCTTCTTCTAACCATTCATCAAATGTATTTTTAGTTTTTCTTCTTGTTTTAGTCAGATAATCATCATATTTTTGTTTAATGTATTTCCAGCCATCAGTGTCCCAAGACCTATTTTCATATGTATCTAACCCTTCCAATGAACCATCAAAAAAATCAACAGGTAACCCTCCAGGAGAATTATTCCTTAATTCCAAATCACTTTCTTCTTCAGATTGTGTCCTAAATTTTTGAAGCATTTCATGAGGATCATCTGCCATAAAGAAATTGGTGACTAACGCGTCATTCAGTTGTTCATATAAATAAATATATGCAGAAATAAGTTTTTTTTCTGAGTCTTTGAACATATTATTTTTTGATTTTATTTCTTTTTGGTAATATCTTATTTTTTTAGAAATTCTTCTATATTTTTCCCCAGGTTTTCTGAAATGATCAAATGATTCAGATCTGTATTTTTGAACCATTTCTGTAAATAATTCTTCATCAATAAAATTCATTTTTAGTCTCCAATTTTTAAAAGAATAGTCTATTGGAGTCAGGTCAGGCATTTTTTCTACAAGATTTAGAATATCATCTTCTGCCTCGTATTGATCATTATTTGTATCCAAGTACATTTCATTGCATATATCGCGAGCAATAGCAATAATCATAGTCAATGTAGAAATTCGTTGTTGGCCATCAACTACTTTCAATATGCCACTTTCATCATCTTCAATAAAGATCATAGGACCTAATAGATACTCAGCATCACGTTCATTTTGAGATTTTTGATACTCAATCCATTTTCCTAAAATATCATTCCACAAATCAGCAACTTGTGTTTTTTTTTCTGACTTTGTTCCCCATGAATAATTTCTTTGAAAATTTGGAACAACTATTTGACTCTTTTCAGTTAAAACTTGATTTACCGATTTGGGGAAAGTATTTTCAAATTTTCTATTATTATATTTTTTATCCAGAATAATTATTTTTTTGATAAATACTTATTCTTTGCTAACGCATAAAATTCTACAAATGTTTCAATTTGTTTTTTAGAAGACCCATCTCTAACATAAAACACATCTAATCTTCTTGAAGTCAATTTTTCTCCTCCTAAAAAAACATCATATTTTCTTTGTTTCTTTTTTTTACCCCCTATACAATAAAAAACAGGGGTAGGGGCGGATTTGATGACAAGTTCTAATATTCTTTTGTCATAAAACGAATGAAATATAGGAATTACATACTTGCCTAATTCAAAATCAAAATCAAGAAATTTTTCTAAAGCATCTTCAATTTCTGATTGATATTTATCTTCAAATTTTCCTTGGGATAATTCTTGTCCTAGTTCTAACTTCCTTGATTTAATTTGTTGTTCTTCTAGAATTTTCTTTTCAGTATCCAATCCGACATATTTTTCTTTTTCAGTTTTAGCATCATCTCGTATTCCCAGATAGATATATCCACCATCAGCATTAAGAAAAGATTGGACAGTTTGAGGAATTTCTTCATCATGCATAATTTGTTCAAAAAAGCCTTCTTTGTTATCAGACTTATGGCTTTCAGACATAATACGTTCTCTAATATGGTCACGAGAATTTTGAATGGATAATAAATGACCTTCATCTCCAGTCTTAAGTAAAACAATAATTCCTTTAAGATCATCCGATTTTGATTTTATTTCATGTATTTTACCAAAACATTTTTTTCCAAAACGATTTAAAATTTCTGCATCCATTTCTTTTTTAATTTCAGAAAGTTTTGAAACATCAATAAAATATGACATAATATTTTTTCTCTTTTTAAATATTTGAACTTAATGTTTTTAATGAATTTATTGTGTTTGAAATCGTTTTGATTAAAAAATTTAATTCTTCAAGAGTGTTAAATCTTCCCAATCCAATCCTTATTGCATAATGAGTTGTATCCTCATCCATCCCCAATGCAAGTAACACATGTGATGGCTCCACGTTTTGTGTAGTACATGCAGATCCAGCTGAAATTGCAATCTCTTTTGAAACAGAGTTGATAATTGATTTGCCCTCAATTCCTGGAAAATACACGTTAAGGTTATGAGATAATCGTTTACTCCGATGTCCGTTTAGTACTCCGCCAATTTTCTCAAACTCCTCAAGCATAATTCCAGACCATTCAGAGAATCTTTTGTTTTCTGTATCCATCTCTTTTTGGGAAATCTCCATTGCCTTGCCAAAACCCACAATTCCCGGCACATTTAGCGTCCCTGAGCGAATGTTTCGCTCCTGTCCACCACCATAAAACAGCCCATCAGGCTTTACTCGCGGCTTTACACCCCTCACATACAGTGCACCCACCCCTTTTGGGCCGTACATCTTGTGGGCTGAAAATGACATCAAATCAATGCTCATTTTCTCAACATTTACTGTAATGTGGCCAACTGCCTGTGCAGCATCTGTATGAAAGATAACATCATGTCTGTGTGCAATTTCTCCAATTGCTTTTACATCTTGTATAGTTCCAATCTCATTGTTTGCCATCATGATACTGATCATAACTGTATCATCAGTGATGGATTCCTCCAATTCTTTTAGATCAATTTCACCAAATTCATTTACAGGCAAGTAAGTTACTTTATTCCCCAGACTTTCCAGATGCTTTGCAGTATCCAATATTGCCTTGTGTTCTGTAACGCAGGTGATTAGATGGTTTCCCCTGTCTGCATATTTTTGCATGGTACCAAGTAACGCAATGTTGTCAGACTCTGTAGCCCCTGATGTAAATACAATCTCATCATGTCTTGCTCCAATTGCATTTGCAATTTTTTCTCGTGCTTCTTCTACTGCAACTGATGCATCATATCCAAATGAATGGTCAAGACTTGATGCATTACCAAACTTTTCAATAAAATACGGAATCATTTCTTCTAACACTCGAGGGTCTACAGGAGTTGTAGCATGATGATCCAAATAAATTGGGAATTTTATATCACTCATTTTTGTTCCATCTGAATAATATCATTAAAGTCAGATAAATCACTAATTCTTGGAAATAGTGCAGCTGCTCCTCTGCAAATATGTGCTCTAGTCATTGTATGTAGATACAGTTCTGGGTCCAATCCATCTTTGTGCAGTCTATCAATCATTAATGCCATGTAGACATTTTGATGTTCTCCAAATAAAACACCAGGAGTTATCTCCATTCCTTTTTCATCGTATTCATCAGGGTTGGGAATTGAAAAATCCTTTAATGATAAACATAAACCATATCTTGCTGCAACATTAATTCCTAGTCCAGTCTTGTGTTTTACTTGTCCATAGAGGTGTTGAGCCCGTTTACTGAATCGTACTCGATTAAACTGCAATTATTTTCTCCCCCTTGTCATTCCAAAAATAACCCGAATGCTGCTTTGTTTTACCCTCTCCAGGCATGTATTCCATAGCGTATGAACGTGAAAGATATGGCTTTAGTTTAGAATAATATTTCTCATCAATTTCAGAGTCAGTAGAAAATATCACCACTTGATGAGATGCATAGGGAAAGAATTTCTTTATCAAGTTATCTCGATGTCCAACATCCAGTCTTGCAAGTGGGGTATCTATCATGAAAGGTAATGGCTTGCCAGATGTTTTAGCTAGTGCCAACAGTACTGCAGTTGCATACATTTGTTTTTCACCCTTTGATAACAAATCTTTAGGAGATTGATTTCCATCTTTGTCATAGAGTTTAATTTCAAATGTATCCTTATCCACTAAAACTTTGGTGACAATATTTTCTTTGTGCATTAATCTTTGAATCTCTTCTAAAAGATATGTTTCTAACAACTCTAATTTTTTTATTTTGAGTTTTTCCACATATTCATCTAAAACCTTTTGAACCTTGGTTGCAAGTTCTGCTTGAACTCCGGCATTTTTGTCCTTGTATTTGTCTGCCAAAATATTTCGCAGTTTGAAATTAATCATTTTAAGATAAGAATTTTTAGTAGTGATTTGTTGTTCTAAATGTTCAGCCTCTGTTTTTAGTACTCCTTGATCTCCATGTAATGAATTTAATTTGGAAATTAATGGTCCTATCTCATCATCATTTGGTGCATTAACTAGTGCTACATCTATTTTTTGTAACTCATCAGTTACTTTGGCGTATTCACCAGATATGTCTTTGAGATTTTTTAAATGATTTGATTTTAAATTATCAATTAGAGTCAACATGTTTGCAGATTCCAATGGAGACAAATTAAACATGCTAGTTGATGTTCTAGATTCTGTTTTAGATTCAAACACAGATAAAATATTCTCAATTAATTTTTCTTTACTTTGAGAGTCAGTATCAATTTCATTCCAGAGTTTTTTAGATTTTAACAATTTAGATAATTCAGATTCTTTTTCATTTAGAATATCTTGTCTAATTTCTTGTTTTAGAATTTTTTCATCTTTGTTTATTTGAGACTTTAGTGATTTGACTTGTTGTGGAATCAAACCCAATGGCGTAGGTCCAGAAATTAATGCCCGAAGGTCTGACTCTAAGGCAGTCATTTTTATCTCAAGCGATATTTTTTTTGCCTTTAATTCGCCCCTCTTTGATGCAAATCCTCCACCAATCTTAGATACTTGAGCCTCAATTATGCTAATTTCACGCCCAATCTCATCAGTTTCAGTGTTTTTTGCACCTAGTTTTTCCTCATAGCGTGATATGTCATCTAAAATCTCATCTCTTTCCTTCAGATGCTGGTCGTGTTGAATTTGGATAGTCTTTGCATCATCTTTCATATTTCTCATAATGTGAACTTTGAGGTCTGAATGCAGTTGCTCTACAATATCTAATCCAAGTAGTGAATCAAATGATGACTTTATCTCAATGTCTTCATTTTCTTCTTCAGCCATTTTCACTATTTTTTCCCCATCAAAGAAAAATAATTTTGCAACACCACGTGGAATTAATTCCTCGATAAATGACTGCCACTGAGATTCCTCAACAGAATCTAACCTCTTACCATCTTTTTTTATTTTTAACTCTTCAATAATTCTGCCATCTTCATTTCTCCAGGTTCTATCAACAGTATAATCATCAACATCACCATTGTGAAAATATTTAAAATCAATTATTATGGATGTGGAATCAGCTGATACAGTACTGCCCAAATATCTGTGAATTTTATTTG
>ENA-OREN01003447-OREN01003447.1-marine-metagenome-genome-assembly--contig:-NODE-3447-length-14739-cov-5.493180_pt1 | contig 14739 bp, 26 predicted proteins | sample MGYA00248624_ERZ508555 | MGnify/ENA primary metagenome ERZ508555 (study PRJEB26222, sample SAMN06267773) | marine metagenome | isolation source: Saanich Inlet, British Columbia, Canada | place...
ATTTTGTAATATAAGGATGTGTGTATGACATGGATGTATAGGAATAAGGTATATGTACCCAAGAATTTAGATCCAAAACTTTTATATGGGTTTGTATATGAAATAACTAATAAAGATAATGGTAAGAAGTATATAGGTAAGAAATTCTTTTGGTCTATTAAGTCATATCAAAAGAATAAAAAGAGAAAGAAGAAGAAGGTAGAATCTGATTGGCGAGATTATTATGGTTCTTCTGAATTATTATTAGAAGATTTAAATAAAATTGGTGTTGAACAATTTGATAGAAAGATATTAAGGTTGTGTAAAACTAAGTCTGAATGTGCGTATTTTGAGGCTAAGTATCAATTTGATTACAAGGTATTAGAGAGTGATGAATATTATAATTCATGGATAATGGTTAAGGTTCGGAAGGCACATTTAAATAGGTTATGAAGGGGTATATATGAAAGTGGAATATGTTAATCATATGGGTGATGATATTACGGTAGTTAATTCTGCTCGTGTTTCATTTGATAAGTTTTCTGAAGGGGTTGGTTTTGATGAAATTGTAGAACATGTGGATGAGGATGGAGAGTGTACATTACACGCATTTATTCCAAATCTTAAAGATGGTGATAAGAAGTTGATTAGGTATTTGGCCAAACATAATCATTTTACACCATTTACACATGAAATGGTTACGTTACGTGAGAAGGTGCCTATTTTTGTTGCTAGACAACGATTTAAGCATGTTGTTGGATTTAGTTATAATGAGGTGTCTAGACGATATGTATCAGATGTTCCTGATTTTCATGTACCAGAGACTAATGGTTGGAGAACCCGTCCAGAAAAAGTTAAACAGGGTTCTTCTACTACTGATTTTGTAACTCATTTCAAAGAACCATTCATGAATGGATTAACTTCTCCCTTATTAGAAGAAGAGTATATGACTCATATCATTAAATCAACTAGATTATATACGGAGATGATTTCGTCGGGTGTGTGTCCAGAACAGGCTCGTATGGTTCTACCACAGTCAATGATGACTGAATATTTCGTAACAGGGTCATTATATGCTTGGGCCCGGGCATATAATTTAAGAAAAAGTTCTACTGCTCAATTGGAGATACGTGAACTTGCTGATGAGTGGAATAGGATATTAGGGGCGTTGTACCCTATTTCGTGGGAAGCATTAACTATGACTAAGGTGGTGAGAGATTATGAGTAAAAATGTGTTACAGTTGAATTATGAATGGAAATCTAATAAACGTATTAGAGTTAGATACAGGGGTACTAATATGGTTTGGGTTAATTTACCTAAACCAACAGATGATGGTATGTCATCTTATGATAAGTTGCCTTGGAACATATTAAAATATGAATATCAAATAGGGGGTGGGGAATGATATATGATGAAAATTCTCTATTAGGTGTGAAAGTTATATTAATGAATGAGACTGCTAAAAAACCAACTAGGGGTACTAATTATTCTGCTGGGTACGACTTATATGCATCTGTAGATGAAACAATTACATATGAATATAATCCTACTGGTATAAAACATAGAACGTCATATGTATATCCAGGAGAACGTTTATTGATATCTACTGGTGTGGTGTTTGGTATACGTCAAGGATTTGTAGGTATAATTAAACCAAGGTCGGGGTTGGCATTAAGACATGGGATTGATGTATTAGCTGGTGTGATAGATTCTGATTATCGTGGTGTTGTTGGTGTTGTATTGCAGAATCATGGTTCTGAGAAATTTAGAGTAAATGACGGAGATAGGATTGCTCAGATTATATTTATACCACATGAAAGTCCTGATATAGTTGTATGTAGTGATTTGCATGAATTACCAAGTACTGGTGATTTTTCTAGTAGGGGATCTGGTGGATTTGGTTCAACGGGAGTTAATTAGTGTTTGAACATTGCCCGATTAATTTTAAGGATTATGATGATTTGGAATCGGTCACGTCATCTGATGGTTCTAGGAAATATGTGACACCAGATGGTATTGAGTATCCGTCTGTTACAACTGTCTTATCTATATTATCAAAGGAATTTATTGATAAATGGAAAAGACGTGTTGGTATTGAAGAGGCTGATAAGATTTCTTATGCTGCGTCTTATCGTGGAACACAAGTACATGAAATAATAGAGAAGTATCTTGATAATGATGTTAATTATACGAAAGGATATTTTCCTAATATAATATCATCATTATCTTCTGTGAAACCTACTCTTGATCGTATTGGTAGTATATATGAACAAGAGTGTGCATTATATTCTAACCATTTAAAGTTGGCTGGTAGAGTAGATTGTGTTGCTGAATTTGATGGAAAGTTAAGTATTATAGATTTTAAAACATCAAAGAAATTGAAAAAGAAAGAATGGATATCGTCATATTTTATGCAATGTGCTGCTTATGCGATAATGTGGGAAGAACGTACTAATATACCAATTGTACAATTGGTGATTATTATTGCGGTTGATGATAATACACCACAGGTATTTAAAGAACATCGTGATAATTGGACAACAAATCTTAAGGATACTATATATAAATATAATAATAGTTTATGAGGTGTTAATATGATATTTGAATGGATTAAGGACATGTTTGTATCATCAATACAAGAACCCGCGGGTGTTATAACTAAACCAGTAAAGGTTAATATTGAATTAGATTTAAATGATTTGGATAATTACCCACATTCATTAGTTCGTGATGATTTGTTATTGATGAGTAAATTGCAATTAGAGTGTTATGCTAGAGAGTTTTTAAATGTGGAGTTGGATAGACGTAATTCACATGAAAAGTTAGTGAATATTGTTTTTGAATTATTACAAAAAAAAGCTTGACAATTAGATGACATTATGATATAATGTGTTATGAAACTTAATATTGCCGATTGGGGAACCATTTTTGGAATTGTTGCCGCAATATTATTGGCATTGAATATAACTATTAGTCCATATTCCTTTATATTATTTGGAGTTTCTTCAATTCTTTGGTGTATTTATGGGTATAGGATTCATGAATATTCTTTAATGTGGATGAATGTTGTTTATTTTGTTATTGACATTGTAGCTATTTATAGATGGTTTTTTTAAATTTAATGGAGTATTAAAATGAGTATTTTAATAAGAAGATTGGTTTTATTGGGATTGATGTTTGGTTTAATTATAATGTTATTACTGTTTCCAGCTTTAGTTGGTAATAAGGTATTTACTGATGTTGAGATAGAGGAAGTGCAGAATCGTATATTAGTGGGGTAATCTGCCATGGATAAGTTAACTATACAGAAAATTATAGTTACTATGTTGTGCATAGTAGTTGGTTTTTTATGGATAGTATTTGTTATACCGATTGTAAATGGTGATTATGCGAGTGTTCACGATCATGAGAGAGATACACATACTGAGATAGATTATAGTCATGATTATATTGCTAAAAAGAATTTATGATTTTATAATAGATATATTAATTGAATTGATATGTATTAATATAGTTTGGTTTTGTTTTTTAATTAGTTTAATATGAGGATATATGTATAATTTTTTATGTGTTTTATTGAGTGTTTTGGGTTTTTTTGTTATTCTAGGTGTTGTTGATTCTGCGACGTATGATATTGGTTCTATGATTTCATATTCGTTTGTTGGGTTTTTATCAATGATTGCTGGTGCTGCGTTATATGAGGGTGGTTGATTATGAATGATATTAGAAGTAAGAGTGGAATGGTTAACTCTTTAAAAGATGGTGTGTGTGAAGTAACTTTTAATAAAGTTAATGGTGATTTACGTGTTATGTCATGCACATTAGATATGATTTTTGTTCCTGAATCGTTTTTACCAAAGGGTAATGGTAATGTATCTGAATTAGTTATTTCTGTGTGGGATGTTAACTCACAGGGTTGGAGATCATTTCGACCAGAGAATGTTACTGAATTTAAGTATTTATATAATTATGCAGGACAGTCGGAAGAGTGGTATGATATGACAAAAGAAGATTTTGTCAAGAAATATTGTATTGAAGATTGGGATAGACATGAATATGAATTTTATACATATTCAAAAGAGGCGGATGATATGATAGAAGAGGCTAATAGGGTTATTGGAGTATGAGTATGAGTGATGATGTTGAAACTATGAGTATGATTGAATTTGGTAAAAAATATGGATATAAGTATATTAATGTTTGGTTGGCTGCAAGGAGTACTTCTGTAGTTGATCATATAGAAGAATTGTTAAAAAAATGAGTTAGGAGAGTAGGTGTAGTATTATGTCTAAAATGAATTTACATGATATAGATTTTGAGTCTGAGAATAATTGGTTAGAAATGGATAAAGAAAGTTTTATTTCCATGTATGGTAAAAAAGTATGGGAACAGATAGATAGAAGATATTCTAAAGAACATGTTCCAAAGAATAATAGACGGGGGCATCATCAACAAGATGATGAATATTAATATATGATACAAATGGATGTGTTGAATGGAAACGGAAGTAGTATGTACTAATTGTAATGTGGAGTATGTGATACAGACTGTTACTGATGATGTATTAGAAATTAAATATTGTTCTATGTGTGGGTCAGTAGTTGAGGTGTGTGATTATAATAATTTGGATTTTAATAAAGATTGAAGGAATTTTATGATATTGTTGGATTTTAATCAGATTATAATTTCATTATCTATTAATGAAGAAAAGAAGAATACTGATGAGTCTATCAGGCATATGTCGGTGATGAATTCATTTATTACTTATATATTATCGATAAAGAAACGTTATTCTGATAAATATGGTAATGTTGTTATATGTTGTGATAATAAGAATTTTTGGAGAAAGGATGTATTTCCTTATTATAAACATTCTCGTAAAAAGGATAGAGAGAATTCTAATATAGATTGGAAAGTTATATTTGATACGATTGGAACGGTGAAAAAAGATTTGGTTGATTGGTTTCCTTATAGATTGTTAGAGTTAGATACCGTTGAGGCTGATGATATTATTGCTATTTTGACAAAGGAATATCATGATAGAGAAAATATATTAATATTATCATCAGATAAAGATTTTAAACAACTACAAATATATAAAGGGGTTTCTCAGTATAGCTATAATACTGGTAAATTTATTAAAACCACAGATCCTAAAAAATATTTAAGAGAACATATATTACGTGGTGATAGATCAGATGGTATTCCCAATGTATTATCACCAGATGATGTGTTTTTGGGTGATTATAGGCAAACTCCATTGAGAAAGAATAAGATTATAGAATGGTTAAATTTAAATAAGAATCCTTATGATTTTTTGGATGATGATCTAGTGGATGCATATAAACGAAATGAGAAATTAATTGATTTTAACTTTATACCAGAGGATATATCAGAGTCTATATTGGATGATTTTGTTAAAGTTCCAATTGGAAATAATAACACCATGATGGAATATTTTACTAAAAATAGAATGATTATGTTATATTCAGAAATGGATAATTTAAAAGAGGATATAAATGAAACTTATACACGAAGTGTTTTTTGAATTTGATAATGCTAAAAATACACAAGAAAGGAAGAATGTACTATTAATGAATAATAGTAAGTTATTAACACGAATATTAAAGTTGATGTTTGATGATTTTCATTTTGTATTTGACAAAATGCCTAATTATATACCTGATGATTCACCAGAAGGATACAGTTATACTAATTTGAATAAAACTTTGCCTGAATTGGAAGTCTTTTTAGACGAATCTTATGTCATTACTCGTAGAAGTGAACGTAGATTTATTCAATTTATGGAGAGTTTACATCGTGGTGAATCTGATGTTGTTTTTAATATATTGAATAAAAAAATGAAAGTAAAGTGGTTGACTAGAAAATTAGTAGATGAGGTATTTCCTAATTTATTAGATTGAGGTTTGTTTTAGGTGATTACGGCTAGTTTGATATTAAGTAATGATTATGGTATTGATGATAATGGTAATAGTCTTATATTCTATAATAATACAACCCGTAGATGGTTTAATCGTAGTATATCGAGAAATGCTATATTGGTGATGGGTCATAATGCATATAAGGAATTATTTGATATATTACCATCAGAGTTAATTAAATATGTTATAACAAATAATGAAATAAATTATGATAAGAATTCGTTTAAAGTTAATATATCGGATGCTGTGTCGTGGTTACATTCCCATTCACATGTTGACATACATATAGTTGGTGGGTATTATATATATATGACATATTGGGAATTTGTTGATAAGTTTTATATTGCAAAGATTTTAGATAAAAAGATAGATAGTAATATTCATATAATGGATTATTATATGGATGATATTGAATATGGATGTTATAATGTGTTTAATAATGTAACTAATGAATTGGATCTTAGAATAGTGAAAAGGAAGAAATAAATGCCAACATATACCTTTAAAAATAATGATACTGAAGAAGTATTTGATAGATTTATTAGTATAGCTGATAAGGATAATTTTTTGTTAGAAAATTCACATATAACACAAATAATAGGGGCACCTAAAATAATATCTGGCAGGATGGGTGGTATGAAACCCTCCGATGGGTTTAATGATGTATTGCGTAAAGTTGCAGATCAAAATCCGTATTCACCTTTAGCTGAGAAGTTGGGTGGTAGGGATGCGAAAACTGTAAAGAATACAGAGATTATTAATAATGCGAAAAAGAAGAGTGGTTTAATTTAAAATTGAGAAAGGAGAAGTAAAAATGGGTAATATTATTGGTATTGATTTGGGTACTACTAATTCATGTGTAGCTGTATTAGAGAATGGTAAGGCAGTAGTAATTGAAAATGGTGAAGGTTCTAGGACGACACCATCTATAGTTTCACATTCGGATTCGGAAATATTAGTAGGACAGTCGGCTAAGAGACAATCGGTGACTAATCCAAAAGATACATTGTTTGCGGTTAAGAGATTAATTGGCAGAAAGTTTAAAGATGATGCAGTTCAAAAGGACATATCTATGGTGCCTTATGACATTGTAGAGGCGGATAATGGTGATGCGTGGGTAAAATCTGGTGGTGAGTTATTATCTCCCCCAGAAATTTCATCAAAAATTTTAATGAAATTAAAAAAAGATGCGGAGTCGTATTTGGGTTCTGATGTAACACAGGCAGTTATTACTGTTCCTGCTTATTTTAATGATTCACAAAGACAGGCAACAAAGGATGCTGGTAAGATTGCAGGACTAGATGTTATGCGAATTATCAATGAACCCACTGCGGCAGCTTTATCTTATGGTTTAGATAAGGGTGATGTTACTGATGATAAGGTAGTTGCTGTTTATGATCTTGGTGGTGGTACTTTTGATGTTTCTATTATTGAGATGTCGAATGTGGATGGGGAATATTCCTTTGAAGTATTGTCTACTAATGGTGATACATTTTTAGGTGGTGAGGATTTCGATTTACGACTTATTGATTATCTCTGTGATGAATTTAAAAAAGAAAATGGTGTAGATCTTCATAATGATCCTATTGCATTACAACGATTAAAAGAAGCGGCAGAGAAGTGTAAAATTGAGTTGTCATCGACTCAAGAAACTGAAGTAAATTTACCATATATTACTGCGGATTCTACTGGTCCTAAACATTTAAATGTTAAGATTTCACGTTCTAAATTGGAGAAGATGGTATCTGAATTAATTGAACGTACAAAAAACCCATGTGTTACTGCGTTAAAGGATGCAGACATTACTAAGGTTGATGATGTTATTTTAGTTGGTGGGCAAACTAGAATGCCTAAAGTTCAAGAAATGGTAAAATCTATTTTTGGTATTGAACCGAGAAAGGATGTAAATCCTGATGAGTCAGTTGCTCTTGGTGCTGCTACACAAGGTGGTGTGTTATCTGGTGGTATTGATAATGTATTATTGCTTGATGTTACTCCATTATCATTAGGTATTGAGACGATGGGTGGTGTTATGACCACATTGATTGAAAAGAATACTACTATTCCAACGAAAAAAAGTGAAGTATTTTCGACGGCTGAAGATAATCAACCGGCAGTTACTATTCATGTTCTTCAAGGTGAACGTTCAGTTGCTTCTGGTAATAATTCTTTAGGTAGATTTGATTTAACAGAAATTCAACCAGGACCACGCGGAACACCACAAATTGAAGTTGAATTTAATATTGATGCTAATGGTATTATGCATGTTTCTGCCAAGGATAAAAACACTGGTAAGGAACAATCAATTGAAATTAAATCTTCATCGGGGTTATCTGATGAAGATGTAGAACGTATGATTAAAGAGGGTGAAGAACATAAAGATGCAGATGATAAGTATACTGCGTTGGTTGGTGCAAGAAATATGGCGGAAGGATTTATTAATGATGTTGAGAAGAAATTAGCAGACGAAGAAATTATAGTACCAGATGAAGAACGTGAGAAGATCGTAAATAGTGTTTCTGAATTGAAAGAATCTATGTCTGGTGAAGATTTAGATGATATTAATACTAAAGTGCAATCGTTGGCTGAGTTATCTGCAACTTTACAAAAGCCAGTTCCGGAACCTGAAGCAGAAGTCGTTGATGGTGTCGTTCCCGAAGAGGCAGAAGTTGTAGATGCTGAGATTGTGGAACCGACACCAGAAGAAAAAACAGAAACTAAATAATTCGGTGATTTGATGTCTAAACGTGATTATTATGATGTATTGAGTGTGAAGAAGAATGCATCTTCTGGTGATATAAAGAAAAGTTATCGTAAGTTGGCAATGAAATATCACCCTGATAAAAACCAGGGTGATACTGTTTGTGAATCTAAGTTTAAAGATGTTACTGAGGCGTATGAAATTTTGTCTGATCCTGAAAAACGCAGACAGTATGATACATTTGGACATGATACACAAAGACAGGGTGGACGTGGATTTGATCCATTTTCAGATATATTCGGTGGGTTTGGGCAACAACAACAAAGTCGTCCAAGACAAAACCATAGGGGTCGTGATGTTGAATATACGGTTTCTTTAACTTTACAACAATCTGTATATGGTGATGATTTAGAAATAAAGATACCAAAGGAATATAGATGTACACCATGTAGGGGTAGTGGTATATTATCTCCTAAAGATGAGATTGATTGTCGTTCTTGTGGTGGTACTGGTATGTTATATCATTCTAATCTGTTTGGCCAACGGGTTGCTTCTGAGTGTGGTTATTGTAGTGGTCGTGGTAAGGTTATAATAAAACCTTGTAAAGTGTGTAATGGGGAAGGTTATACAAAAAAACAGGAAAATTTTAAATTAACTATACCTTCTGGAATAACCAGTGGTGAGAGGTTAAGATATCAAGGACGTGGATTTACTAACAAAGATAATGGTGTTGTCGGTGATTTATATATATCAGTTAAAATATTACCACATGACATATATCAACGAGATGCTTTTAATTTGATTCGTAAGTTAGAGGTTGGATATTCCACTTTGTGTTTGGGTGGTGAGGTTCAGTTAACTTTATTAGATAATACCACTCTTAAAGTTAGAATATCACGTGGGAGTGTTGTTGGTAAGTTATTAAGAATAACTGGTAAAGGTATACGTCGAGGTAATGGTCGTGTTGGAGATTTAATATGTAGTATTGATTTGCAAATTCCTAAAAATATTAATTCTAAACATGAAAAGATATTACGGTCTTTGTCAAAGTTTTAATAGGAGTTTAAAATGGGATGGTTTGAAATAGTTTGGTTATGTATATTGTCATTTGTGATTTTATGTAATGTTATGAATATGTCGGTGAAGGCTGAAGATATTACAAATAAAATATTGTTAGGTATTTTATTTGTATTAATACCGATATGGATAATTATTGCAACAGGACTCATTTCGGTTAAGGACAACATACCATGATTGGACATGATAGGGCATAGGAATATAATATGCTTATGTAATGATATTAGTTATTGTGAATTGAAGTTAGATTTGGTTAAAAAATTATTAAAAGATGATAGCACGTGGCATTGTGGTAGGTGTTATATGTTATTATTGGAACGTAAGAAATTTATGAATTTAAAGGATGACCTTGAAGAAGGGAGATGATAGATATGAGATATAAGTTAAATGATGTATATATTGTAGATGGTAGTAGGACACCTTTTTTAAAGGCTAAGGGAAGTCCTGGAAAGTTTAAGGCATTGGATTTGGCGATTCAAGCGGTTAGACCTATGTTGATTCGTAATGATATTGGTAATGATGATGTGGATGAATTGGTTGTTGGTTGCATGAACCCCAACGCTGATGAGTGTAATATTGCAAAATTGTTATCATTACGATTAGGTCTTAATGTTGATATACCGGCATATACGGTACAACGAAATTGTGCTTCTGGTTTGCAGTCAATCGATTCGGCATATAGGAGTATATCTTGTGGACAGTCCGATTTGGTTATTGCTGGTGGTACGGAAACTATGAGTAGGGCACCATTATTATTTAATGATGATATGACTATGTGGTTGTCTGAATTTACATTAGCTAAGACATTTTCTAAGAAGTTGTCTGTGTTACTTAAGTTTAGACCTAAGTTATTAGTTCCAGTGATTAGTTTATTACGTGCATTAAAAGATCCAACTATTAATTTATCAATGGGACAGACTGCCGAGAATTTGGCATATAAGTTTAATATATCTAGAAATGATATGGATGCTTATTCATTAGATAGTCATATGAAAGCGTCTATCTCACAAAATACTAATGTATTAGAGGATGAGATTGTTACTATATATGATACTGATGGGAATTTTTACAATAAAGATGAATCTGTTAGATCCAAGAACACTATTGAAAAATTAGGGAAATTAAGACCAGTTTTTGATAAAATATTTGGTAATGTGACTGCGGGTAATTCTTCACCTATTACGGATGGTGCTTCATTTGTTTTGTTGGCAAGTGAGGATGCCTTGGATAAGTATGGGTTACGTGATAAAGCTATTGCAAAAATTATTGATACTAAGTGGGCTGGAGTAGATCCATCAGAGATGGGATTGGGTCCAGTTCAGTCAATAGTTCCTCTTGTTATGAGAAATGGGTTACGATGTGATGATATTGATAGTTGGGAATTAAATGAAGCTTTTGCATCACAAGTTATTGGTTGTACAAGGGCAATGAATGATGCGGATTATTGTTTATCTGAGTTTGGATTGAATGAACCATTTGGGTTAATACCTGATGAAAAATTAAATGTTCATGGTGGTTCTATTAGTATAGGACATCCTGTAGGTGCTTCTGGAACACGGATAGTATATCATTTAATTAAGACGTTAGAATCAAGTGGTGGACATTATGGGGTTGCATCTTTATGTATTGGACATGGACAAGGTGGTGCAATATTAGTTGAAAATTTAAAGAGATAAATTATGAATTATAAACATTTTAAATTAAAATATTCTAACAATATAGCATGGGTACATTTTGATTATTCTTATGGTAGTATGAATGTATTATCTGGTGAAGTATTAACGGAATTAAAAGATGTATTATTAGAGGTTAAATCTGATAATCCTGATGGTATGGTTATTTGTTCTGATAAATCAACTGGGTTTATTGCTGGTGCTGATGTTACAGAATTTAAGGATTTCCATGAGTATGATGATGCTTATGAAGCCATTACTAAAGGACAAGAAGTGATGTGGTTAATTGATGATATGGAATTTCCTACATTGGCATTAATTAATGGATTGTGTCTTGGTGGTGGATTGGAACTTGCATTATCATGTGATTATAGAATTATATTAGATTCTCCTAATATCCGAGTCGGATTTCCTGAAGTTAAGTTGGGGATACATCCTGGATTTGGTGGTTCTGTTAGGTCTATTAGAGTTCTTGGTGTTATTAAGGCTATGGGTATGATGTTAAGTGGACGTACTTTATCAGTATATCAGGCAAAAAAGATGGGATTAGTTGATTATGCAGTTCCTGAACGTTTATTAGTTAAATCTGCGGAAGATGTACTTGCAAAGTGTCCTCCCGTTAGACGACCAGATAAATTAGATTCTGTATTGAATTCTGGTATTGGTAGAAAGTTATTATCAATGCAGATACGTAGAAATTTAAGGAAAGAGGCAAATAAACAACATTATCCTGCTCCATATGCTTTAGTTGATATATGGGAAAAATATGGATATGATGAGCATCATTTTATGAATGCAGAGGCGGAGTCGGTTTCTAAGTTAGCAATGACAGATACTGCAAAGAATTTATTACGAGTGTTTATGTTACAGGATTTACTTAAATCTTCTGGTGATAAATCTAAGTTAGATCTTAAACATGTCCACGTTATAGGTGCTGGTGTAATGGGTGGAGACATTGCAATGTGGGCGGCTCTAAGGGGATATAAGGTGACTTTACAAGATATTGATGATAACACCATAGCTGCCGCAATGAAAAGATCGTATAAATTTTATGTAAAAAGATTTTCTGGAAAGGATTATTTAATCAATGACGTGTATGATAGGTTGATTCCTGATAAAAATGGATATGGCATATCTTCCGCAGATATAGTCATTGAAGCTATTGTTGAAAATGCGGATATTAAACGTCAATTATATAGTGAATTAGAATCTGAAATGAAACGTACTGCTATATTGGGCACTAATACATCTTCTATCAAGTTGGAAGTATTATCAAGTGAAATGAAAAATCCTGAGAGATTAGTTGGTATACACTTTTTTAATCCAGTTGCAAAAATGCCTTTGGTTGAAGTGGTATATTCAGATATTACATCAGAGGATGTTATAGAGAAGTCTATGTCATTTTGTAGACATATTGATAAGTTACCATTAAAAGTTAAATCGAGTCCAGGATTTTTAGTTAATCGTGTGTTAATGCCTACACTTATTGAGGCTATTAATATGTTGGATGAGGGATATAGTAAAGAAGAAATTGACAATTCTTTTACTGATTTTGGTATGCCAATGGGTCCATTATTATTGGCAGATACTGTAGGACTTGATGTTTGTTATTTTGTCACGGATATAATAAGTGAGGATCTTGGAATTACTGTTCCAAAAAGATTAAAGAAGTTAGTAGACAAGGGTAAATTGGGTATCAAATCTGGTAGTGGGTTTTACATATATGACAAAGGTAAACCCGTGGATGCGGTTTATGCGGATCCTAAAATAGAGATAACGACAAGGTTAATTGAAAAAATTATTAGAGAGTGTAAATTATGTTTGTATGATGGTATTGTAGAGTCTGCTGATCTTATAGATTCTGGTATTATTTTTGGTACTGGATTTGCTCCATTTAGAGGTGGTCCATTACATTATTCAGATGAAACAGATAAAGAAATCACTAAACAATATCATTCTCAAGATGCACAATTAGTGGAGAATTTAGATGGGCAAATATTATAGTGCAGATGGTAAAGTAGGAGTTCTTATACATGCTGGTTGGGGTAGTGGATTTTCCATTAAACCCCAATCACTTAGAATGGATGCTGAATTAATTTATGAATTTTTGCATGGGGATGAGAAATCATTTCATAAACAGGTGATGGAGATGTCAGAACCAACTCATAATTTATATGAGTTTGATAATATGAGATTGTCATATGTTACAGAGGGGTTAAAGTTTTATGTTCGTGAGTATGATGGGTATGAAGATATTGTAACGGAGGAAGATTTAAAGTTAAAAGCATAATAGTTTGAAGTATATTTTATGTATGTTGGACGTGGGTGCGATTCCCACCTCTTCCACATAAATTGTCTAGTGTAGATGTATAATGCATATATACGGAATGTGTGACACACGGTATACTTAGTAGAATAGATGGAGCGTACGAAAGATGGTGAGGGTGAATTCCCCCAGAGCCAACGGGTTCATTTAACTTAGCACCAAACCAGCGATGATGGGTTCTACAATGTATATATGGACGTATGTGAACACGGGACAACAAACTCCCGGGTATCCTTAGCCGCAAGTGGCGTTCATGAAGTTCTGCAGGACTTTTGGGTTGTGACTAGACAATTTTTGTGGGGGAGAACAGATTCGACAATGTACTATATTGTATATGGACTATTCATCAAGAAAGATGTAAAAATCAAAAAAATAAATGCAGATGATAATTTTGCGGTTGCAGCTTAGTATATAAGTATGCGGAGTTTGGGGATACTTGGCAACAGAAATCCTCTTATATATATAATGTGGGTGTTGGAAAATACCCACATTATGTTTCATTTTTACAACAAAGAGGAAAAAAATATGAAGAAGGTATTAATTTTATTAACTGTATTATTTGCATTTACAACAACGGTGGCTGTTGCAGATTCATTTTCAATGAAAATGAAGGATGCTGGTTTTCGTTGGACTCAAGATATGGATAACTTAGATAATTTTTGGAGTGGTGATCAAGATACTAATGGTCTACGATTATTCACTACTGCTTATGTTGGTTCAAAATCACATGAAGTTACCATGATGTATAATAGACAACAAATGTCTGGACCTTGGGATTTATTTGAAGGGAATGATCAACATCTTGAAAATGTAGCGGTAGAGTACCGATATAATTTCGATTAATATATTGAATGTGAATATTCCGTCAATGGCGGAATATTTTTTATTATAGGAGAGTAAAATGAAGAATTTATTTAAGTTGAGTTTGATGATATTAAGTATTATAATTATACAAGGTTGTTCTAAGATGGATACTGTAAAATTAGCAGCATCTCATACAGTAGAACGTTATTGTTCGATACCAGAGGGGGGAAGAACTG